>Ga0222652_1000032_pt1 | contig 83461 bp, 82 predicted proteins | sample AntAcemetagen371_FD_179803 | JGI IMG/M metagenome (GOLD analysis project Ga0222652, IMG submission 179803) | Saline water microbial communities from Ace Lake, Antarctica - #371 | ecosystem: Environmental > Aquatic > Non-marine Saline and Alkaline > Saline | place: Antarctica: Ace Lake... | reverse complement strand
GTGGGCAGCAGAAATCACGGGGGTCTCGGCGGAAGATATCCGTACTTTTGCTAGAGAATATGCGGCCTCCCAGCCCTCAGCCATCAGAATTGGTGTAGCCCTGGAAAAAAGTTGGGGTGGTAGCCAGGCCATTAGAGCGGTTGCATCACTCCCGGCATTAACCGGCGCATGGCGTCATGTGGGTGGAGGTATTCTGCAATTTCCTGTATGGGAACATCCTTACAAATTCGATGTCATCTGTCGGCCTGATCTCATTCCAGAGGGAACACAGGTCGTCAATAATCTGCAGCTAGGTCGAGTGTTAACGGGTGAACAAGAACTGAAAGTGCCTATCAAGTCGATGATGTGTTGGAATACCAATCCGGTAACCCAATCCACGGAAACGGATAAGATCATCCAAGGGTTAAGTCGTGAAGATTTATTTTTAGTGTCGGCTGATCACTTCATTTCAGATACGGCAGCCTATGCGGATATTTTACTTCCAGCATCTATGGGAGCAGAAATGGAAGACATGATTTTATCCTGGGGGCATTTATACCTTACCTACAATACCAAGTGCGTAGAATCTCCAGGCGAGGCCATCCCTAATAATGAAATATTTAGAAGGCTAGCAAAGCGTCTTGGCTTTGAGGAAGATAACTTCAAATGGAGTGATGAAGAATGCCTAGAGCATTATGTGGATTGGGATGCCCCTGCATGTGATGGTATTGATTTGGCTTACATGAAAAAACATGGTTATGCACGATTGAATGTCGGCACCAAAGATAATCGTGCACCGCACAAGGAAGGTAATTTCCCAACCCCATCCGGGAAATGTGAATTTCGTTTGGTGGGAGCGAAAAATTTTGTAGCAGGACCATTTAGGCAAATGTATGACGGTTTCCAGCCAGGGCAGGATATCCCGGAATTGCCGGATTATGTTCCCTCAAAAGAAACGGCATCGGCCAACCCAGCATTGTTTAAAAAATACCCATTAAATATTCTTGCACCCAAGAGCCATGGTTTTATTAATTCATGTTATGCCAATATCGAGAATAAGCTTAAAGGTCAGGGTGAGCAATCTGTGCTCATCAGTCAAGCGGATGCCATGGACCGCGGAATACAAGAAGGAGAAATGGTCCGAGTATTTAATGACCGAGGGGGCTTTGACGCGGTAGCTAAAATCACCCCCGATGTAGGCGCGGGCATTGTCGTTGCCACACTCGGTTATTGGCGGCAATTAAACAACGGGACGGTAAACTCGGTCAGTTCGAGCGCCTTTGGTGATATGGGTAATGCACAAACCTCGCATGATTGCTTGGTCGAAGTAAGGACAATGTAAATAGATAAAGAGGCGAATACCAACAGGCAATTAGCACTTATTAACGCCTCTTATCAAGCATTGACAAACAAAACTTTACCACTAACCGGCGAAGGGAATCTTGTCGAGTCTTTTGATGCGTGCCCATATCCTATTGCCAGCCACGACCATCTATCCCTTTTTAATTATGCCAATACGGCGGCATTAGCCTTATTTAAAACTAGTCTCAACGACATCATCGGTGTCCACTCTACTGTATCGGCACCGGATTTTGCTCAGCAAGAGCGTGAACTATTGCTGGCAACAGTAACCCAGCATGGCTACTCGGAGAACTATCAAGGTACGCGAACAACATTTGACGGCACGTTATTTCAAATCCATAATGCCACGGTGTGGAATATAATCGATGAATCTGGCCATTATCACGGCCAAGCCGTGTTAATTTTGGAGCATACCTATCTATGAGTAAAAAAAACTCACCTGCAAAGGTGTTGTTCGCCAGTCTGGCGGGAACCACGATAGAATTCTTTGATTTTTATATCTATGCCAATGCGGCGGTCTTAGTCTTCCCTGCATTATTTTTCGACGCATCGAATCCGACCACCGAGATGCTGCAGTCCTTAGCCACTTTCTCGATAGCTTTTTTTGCTAGACCTCTAGGGTCGGCATTTTTTGGTCATTTTGGTGACCGTATTGGACGCAAGGCAACCTTGGTTGCCGCGTTATTAACGATGGGTATTTCTACCGTAGCAATCGGCTTATTACCTACCTATCAGACCGTAGGTATACTTGCCCCTATCCTCCTAATCATTTGCCGTTTTGGTCAAGGATTTGGCTTGGGTGGTGAGTGGGGTGGGGCGGTCTTATTGGCAGTGGAAAATGCTCCACCAGAAAAAAAAGCTTGGTACGGTATGTTCCCTCAGCTGGGTGCGCCCATAGGCTTAGTACTTTCGGGCGGTATTTTTCTCTACCTGTCCAATAGCCTGACCGAGGAACAGTTTTTTGATTATGGCTGGAGAATCCCTTTCTTGCTCAGCTCGGTATTAATTATTATCGGTCTTTACGTCAGGCTCAGCATTTCAGAAACCCCGGAGTTTGAAGCCAACAAAAAGAAAAATAAGACCGTGGCTATCCCCTTTATGACTGTATTTAAAGAGCATGGTAAACCACTTTTTTTAGGAACCTTTATTGCCCTTGCAACTTTTGTTCTTTTCTACTTAATGACAGTATTTATTGCGAGTTGGGCTATCACTGACTTGCATGTTACACGGGAACTTTTTTTAGAATACCAAATTGCTTCGGTCTTTTTCTTTGCCCTGCTTATCCCGATCTCTGCCTTACTTGCCGATCGCTATGGGCGAAAGTCGATACTGATGGTAGCCTCAGCATTCATCATAATCTTTGGTCTTATGTTGGGCTATCTTTTAGGGTCTTCGGATTCGGTAGAGATACTCGTGACTTTATCAATTGGTATGGCATTGATGGGTTTCACCTACGGTCCCTTAGGCACCATCTTATCTGAACTCTATCCGACAAATGTGCGGTATACCGGTTCGTCTCTGTCATTTAATTTGGCAGGTATTGTTGGCGCATCGTTTGCCCCATTTATTGCCTTATGGCTTTCAAGCACCTACGGTGTTGCCTACGTCGGTTATTATCTTGCCCTAGCCGCGGTCATATCCTTGGTATCCATTAAGTTGTCGTCAAAAGCTAAGGACCTATAGGGTGCTGTTCTATGCTTAAATTGTTGGCATGGTATGACTATGTTTTACGATTAGCCACACATGCTAAGGCCACCTACTACTTATTTTTTTTAAGCATGGCCGAGTCCTCTTTTTTTCCAATTCCACCTGATGTTATGTTGGCGCCGATGTGTTTAGTGCAACCTAATCGAGCATGGCGATTAGCTTTTGTCACGACCATAGGCTCGGTGTTGGGGGGAATGATAGGCTACGGAATCGGTGCTTATGCCTTTGGCTATATCGAGTCCGTATTATTGGAAAGTGGGTACATGGATAGTTATCTGCATGCGGTGAGTTGGTTTGAGGAGTGGGGTTTTTGGGCTATCTTCGTCGCCGGTTTTTCACCCATACCCTACAAAGTGTTTACCATTGCAGGGGGTGCAATGAACATGGCATTTCTACCTTTTGTGATAGCTTCTCTCATTGGTCGAGGCGCACGCTTCTACCTGCTTGCTTTCTTGGTCAAAGTCTTTGGTCAAAAAGCTGACGGTCTGGTGAGAAAGCATATGGATAGAATAGGGTGGTTCATCGTAGCCATAGTCTTGGTCGGCATTATCGTGCTATCAACGCATTAGGGAGCTCTATTAAAAATGACTATGATGAAAAAGATGATTATTTTGTTGGTGTTGGCGCCGACCCTAGCATGGTCAGAATCGAGCTGTGACTTTGATTATCTCAAATCCGAGCTGCCTATTATTTATACAAAAATTGTAGAAAAGACCGACACCCTCCCTAAGGTATTTTCCTTTTGTGACAATGAGTACCACTATTTATTTAACGTCAGCATATTTCAAAAATTTAATAATGGGCAAGGGATCACTCGGTCGCTAGAGAAAGATTTGTTTAGCTATTTCTTAGAAGAATTTGATGCCAACAGTTACAGCAGAACGAGTCTGATGGTAAGAAAAGATCAGCAACTCGAATTAGTCACGACAATCACCAATCGTCATCCATTTAAGGCAGAGGAGATTATTCAAGAAGTTTTTATTGATGAAAAGCAACAACCACGCATTACGTATGGGGAACTCGCGATATTTGAACGGCCACAATCGATCTTTGCGAAGTTTTTTGAGCGCACAACTATTTCCGAAGAAGACAGGCTTTATCTGGAGAAATTTAAGCCTTTTCTCGGATCGCATCGGCTGAACTAACCGAAAATTATTCAGTCCCAACACATTATCGCAAGGTAACTATTGTTTTTGTTTGTTTTTTAAAAATACAGGATGTTTCAGATGAAAAAATTACTACTTGTTAGCTTATTATTCCCCACCGTCATTTTTGCAGAATTACTCAGCGTTGACTTGATTTGCAATGGTGCAGTGGTGACCTATTGTGAAGATTTAACTGCATGTGGAAGTGAGCCGGCTATGGAGAAGATTGAAATTGATGGTAATACTCTGGTGCATAAAGCTCTTGGCAATCATTTCCTTCATGTCGATTCCACGACTGTCAGCATGCAAGAGCTGGATGAGCATGGAAGCATTGGGTTCTCCTTCAATATTAACCGAAAGACTGGCACCATAGAAATCATTAGAGGTTGGGGAAGACCATACCATTTTACGGGTCAGTGTGAGCTGGACAGGTTAGATGCATTCAAGCAATGAGGGTGCATTGATGATTACCGTATTTTATGATGATAGATGCCGCCTTTGCTCTAAGGAGATAGCTTGTTATCAAAAGATTAGCGCAGATGGTTATTTTTGCTGGGTAGGCATTTCAAGCAACCAAGAAATATTAGATCGATTAAATATAAGCGTTGTCGATGCTCTTATGTATCTGCACGTTAAGGATTCAAACGGATCTGTGCTTAAGGGCATAAATGCTTTTATAACGATATGGCGACGCCTGCCTTACTTCAGATGGCTAAGCATTGTTATTTCGTTGCCCATTATTTATCACCTCTCCTCTTTGTTTTATACGGTTTTTGCTAAATACCGTTTTGCCCGACTACCCCATTGTCAGACAGCATTAACAGTCAATAATAGGAAGTTATAATGGTCACAAATAGATGAAGAGTATTCTCATTATTGGAAGTGCTTTAGACGCTCAAAGGGTTAAGGCTTGGGATCTCACTAGATTCTCAGTATGTGTAGTCATCAATAATGCCTGGCAGTTAACAGAAGATTGGAATTACTTAATACACCCTGATGACATGCCGAAAGAAAACCTTCCATCCATGCACGCCCTAAGTGAAAAACAATCTTTCATAACCTCGAATGAGTATGTCCCTGTACAAAACCATTTTGGTGGTTTTGTTTATGCGGGAGGTACGATGGCATTTACTGCCGGGTATTGGGCTCTTGGGGCATTAAGACCTGATGTCATCGCCTACATTGGTTGCGATATGATCTATCCTGAAAAGAAAGATAAAAAAAGTCATTTTTACGGAAACGGTGAGGCAGATCCATTGCGTAAAGATATTACCTTGCAGTCCTTGGAAGCTAAGTCTGTAAGGCTTATGGCTTTGGCCCATATAAATAATTGCATGATTGTTAATTTATCTGAGCTTACAGCATCCCGGCTTTCATTTCCCCGCGCACCAATAGACACTCTACTATCAAAAGATACCTCATCTGTAATTCTAGACGAATACAATGCCAACCTTAATATGAAAATTGTTAACGAGGCTTTGGATGAAGAGGTTAGGTTGGGTTATATGGTCCCCTCGGGTCGTTATTGGGAAGATGATGAAAAGTTTGACGCAAGAAAGTTAAGCGCTATAGATTCAATGTGGGTAGAATCTTACGCTAATTTATTGTAGAACTTTATTGCTTGTTTGTTATCCTATAAATCATGAGGCTCTTTAATCAAACATTCATTAAGAAAAAAATTAAGAAGATTATCTGATGTTACTCCGAACTTTTTTAACAACTTTTGCTTTGCTGACCTTTTTTTTCATGCATTCCTCATTAACCATTGCCGGAGATAAAAAATTGAATGACTTAAGTAGCGCCCTTAACGGAGAAGATTTAGCCAAAGAACAGCTCGTAGTTTTTGAGTCAGAGACCTGTAGTTCATGCAAGGCATTTGACGAGGAGATCATAGCTAACTGGAAATCGGCATTAAAGATTAAAAAAACGTATAGTATGAAGACCCCAACAGGTTGGGAGCTTAAAGAAGATTTATGGGCAACTCCCACCATCATTTTATTTGAGGATGGCAATGAAGTTTCTCGCTATACTGGTTACGATGGTAACAAGCAGGCATTTTGGCAATGGCTGGGTTTGCAAACGCTAACACCTGAACAAAAGAAAATTGCTTTTGAAAGTGGTACTGAGAGGGCTTTTACCGGATCCTTGCTAGATAACCATGCCCCAGGATTTTACGTTGATCCTATTTCAGGCGAGCAATTATTCCGTAGTGATAATAAATTTAATAGCGGCACTGGATGGCCAAGCTTTTTCAACCCCGTTCCTGGATCTATTGTCTACAAAGACGATGGCCATAGGGTCGAGGTATTAAGTGCAAGCTCAGGCATCCATTTAGGCCATGTCTTTAATGATGGGCCTCCACCAACAGGCAAGCGCTACTGTATTAATAGTGCCGTCTTGAAATTTGTTGCTGACTAATCTTTTGGGGTTGCATGTTGCAGGGAGCACTAACTTCCCCATCATTCACTCGTAATATATTGCTCTATGAAAAAATTATTAACTATTTTGGTGCTGACGCTCATGAATAATTCAATACATGCTGAGAACGATGAACAAACCTTTCAATTGGCTTATTTAGCCGGGGGTTGTTATTGGGGACTAGAAGAGCTGATGCGAAACATCCCTGGCGTCATAACCACCAAGGTAGGTTTTTCTGGCGGGCACATAAAGAACGTCTCCTATAAGGAGGTAGGAAGAGGGGACACCGGTCATGCCGAGAGTATAGAGATTCAATTTGATAGTCAGGTGCTCAGTTACGAAGACTTACTTTTCCATTTCTTTAAAATGCATAACCCAACCACCCTCAACCAACAAGGCAACGATAAAGGGACGCAATACAGGTCAGCAATTTTCTATGCTAATGAGCACCAAAAAAACACAGCACTCAAAACCATTGGTGTAGTAGACCGATCAAACGTATGGGGCGATCCGGTTAAAACCGAGGTCGTTGCCTTTTCTGCTTTTTATCCCGCTGAAGAGGTGCATCAAAAATACCTTGTAAAAAATCCCGATGGCTACAGCTGCCATTTTGTCAGGAAGTTTGATTTCACCAAGAATTAAGTTTTCTGCCCTCTAACCAATAATAAATAGAAACCCAAATTAAGTGTCAAAAACATTCAAGCATTCACTATTCCGTGATCGCAAAAGATTGACTGCTTGGAGAAAGTTCTGAGTGAATGAGCTATCTTGTATGCGTTAAGCAATTGGTAGGATTGACCCATACCCCACCGAGTTAATTAGGTTATACCTCTATATATAATAAGGATGAGAGGAGGTCAGTTTGCTATTACTTTAGGAGTACATCACATAGATTGCGACTAAAACTAAACCTATAGCAATAGCGGCTAATTTTTTTTTGTTTGAGGATTTATTAGATTGATTTTTTAATAATCCGTTTTTCCACTTTATTAAATCATCATGATTATGTGCGGCCATACGATTCTCCAATGGTTAAAATTGTTACCTAAATTTACCTTAGAATCATCCAGCCGTCCACAACATTTATAACAGACCGTTTAAGACATAGTTGACAATGAATTGAGGGGGTAAGTGTGATTTTCCTAGGTGCCTTATAAGTCTTGCTGAGTTTTACCAATTAGTATATATTTATTTTGTGACCGTCCATAGAACAGTACCCATTGTTAATAACGGTCAGTAACTAAAAGCAAATCACGACCAAAAGTCTTACCTTGTTTTATAAGATGATTGATTAATCTTGTTCATGAAAACATAGGATTAAACGTGATTTACTTTTATTGCTCATAGGCAGAAGTAATTATCTTTAAATATGTTGAGTTGCTCAGGGTTAATCGTCACCATAAATTTAATAATTAAAGGAAAAGATCATGAGCGTATTAGAAAGTTTTAAACAGTTAAAAGCAGAAGGAACAAAAATTGTAGTTGTTACTTCTCATGAGTATTGGAGTGCCAAGATTCTTAACGACACAGATATAAATGGAATTTTAATTGGTGATGATTTAAACATGGTTGTGCATGGACATGAAGATACGTTGAGTTGCGATGTGGAAACAATTGCAATGCACACCAGAGCAGTAAAAAAAGGAGCAAAAGATAAATTCCTAATCGCTGGTATGCCCTTCATGGCAAACAGAAAAGGGTTAAAGGATTCATTGGATAACGTTGAAATCTTAATCAAAGCTGGAGCAAATGCTATTAAAATAGAAGGTGTTGATGGAAACGAAGAGCTTTATGCTCATCTTTCCCAATCCGGTATTCCAACAATTGGACATATTGGCCTTACACCATCTCACCATAATGCAATTGGTGGATTTAAAGCTCAAGGTAAAACCAAAGAAAGTGCAATGCGTATCGTTGAAGAAGCTAAAAAACTTGATCAACTTGGGTGTATCGCAATCGTTTTGGAAGCTGTTCCGCAACATGTAGGTGCGGCAGTTAGTAAAGCAGTTTCTATCCCAGTAGTCGGTGTCGGAGCAGGACTGGATGTAGATGGACAAGCATTGGTTCTTCCAGATATGTTAGGTTTTTCTACAGACTTCAAGCCTAAGTTTGTCAGGACATATATGAATGGGGCAGAGCTGATAAAAGATGCTGTAAATCAGTTCGCAGCCGATGTGCATGCAAAAGCATTCCCAGGGGCAGCAGAAACTTACGCACCGGGTAAGGATCAACTAAAATAAGAAATATTTAATTTGAGGAAGTTGATATAGAGGGTGATAAGGGATGATAATAAATTTATACAATTTAACTTGTTACCCTCTCTTTCCTATATTATTTTGAAAAAAGATACCGCAAGAAAAATATATTTGAAAAAGCGTCAAGATCTATCTTCATCAGAATTTGAAGAAAATTCATCACTTCTCATTCAAAATACAATCGAGCTTATAAAAAAATATGAGCTTAAATTTATCCATTGCTTTTTACCAATCCATACAAAGGATGAAATTAATACTTTACCAATCGTTCAGTATTGTTGGAAAAATAATATAAAGGTTGTTATCCCTGTGAGTAATTTTAAAGAGGGGACAATGAGAAATGCAGCATTCAGTCCAGATACCATAACCAAACAAGCTAAATACAATATTACCGAACCAATTAATCCTATTTGGATAGAAAACGATAAGATTGATCTAGTAATTACGCCACTTTTAGCCTTTGATCTGAAAGGCTATCGAGTGGGCTATGGAAAAGGTTTTTACGATCGTTTTTTTGCTTCTTTACATAAGGATGTAAAAAAAATTGGCATCAGCCTTTTTAAGCCTTGCGAGCTCATAGAAGATACAAACGAACATGATATCCCTTTGACGTACTGCGTTACTCCCAATAAAAACTATTCTTTTTAGGTAGTTGGTAGAGGTAAGCTTAGTTGCTCTATAAACCTCTATGTAAAGCCTTATAAAAAGCTATAAGACATTTATCAATATACTTCTTCACAGCTTTTTTCTTTTCCCCTTGGGTCAGAGGCAACTTCAATTTTATTATTTTCTTGATCCCAAGTAATTATTTGCATATTACCAAACTGCCTATTTGATTTTTTAAATATATGTCCCATACTTTCCAATTCATCGATCTCGCTCGATATAAATGCTTCTTCCTCATAGAGAACATAATCTGGATGATATTGATGATGAAATCTTGGCAAAGAGACCATAGACTTAGCATCTCCTCCATTTACCCATTCTAATGTTGCAAGGAGAATCATACTTATAATCCTTGAGCCCCCGGGGGTTCCTAGAATTACGAAGCCTCGATCTGATTCAAGAAAAGTTGGTGTCATACTGGATAACATCCTTTTTCTAGGCTCCACTGCATTAGCGTCATATCCAATTAATCCATAACCATTCTCAGCTCTAGGCTTGATAGAAAAATCATCCATTTCATTATTCAGCAAAACACCGCTCCCTTTGGGAACAAAAGCAGACCCAAACCAAAAGTTGATAGATTGAGTAACTGCAACACGATTACCAAATTTATCGATTACTGCAAAATGCGTTGTATCGTTACCTTGCCCCTGGTATGGAGGGTCAGCAAACTCGAGAGTTTGATTATCTGTCGCATAATTAATATTAAGATTTTCTCTTTGTTTTGCTGCATAACTAGGAGTTAAAAGATATTCAAGGGTATTATCCATAAAATCTGGGTCTCCCATTTTTAAAGCTCTTTCATAATACGCTCGCCTTAGAGACTCAATAATTAAATGTTTCTGGGTGGTAGGACTAAGTTTATCCAATTCATATCCTGCTAATATATTTAGGGCATTGGAAAGAACTAAGCCTCCTGAGGATGGGAGTCCAGGAGCGATAATTGAAATACCTTTGTAGGTAGATCGAACTGGTTCTCGCTCAAGAACTTTATATCTATTTAAATCTTCTTCACTCCAAATACCGCCATGATTTTGAACAGATTCAACCATTTTTTTAGCAAAGCTTCCTGTGTAAAAACTTCTGTGGCCATCCTTCATTAATTTTTTAATCGTCCTTGCTAGATCAGTTTGTTTTAAGATCCATCCTTTTTTTGGCACTTCGCCTTTATGTAAAAAAATTGCTTCCGTTTCTTTATATTTTTTCAGCCATTTCTTTTTATATTTTGCACCTTTTAAATATCTTTCATTTACAGGAAATCCATTGATCGCTGCCTTATAGGCAGGAGCTAAAAGGGTACTTAATTTTTTTGAACCATATTTATCATTGACGTAGCTTAATACCGCAGGGATGCCTGGTATTCCTGCAGACAATGGTCCAAGCGTAGACATATTTTTTATAACGTTCTCATTTTCATCTAGATACATATTTTTATAAGATTGCAGTGGAGCAGTCTCTCTGGCATCTAGCATCGTATATTTTTTACTTTTCGCATCATATATTAACCAGAATGCACCCCCTCCAAGGCATGACGCAAATGGCTCTACAACAGAAAGCATCGCACTAATTGTTGTAGCAGCATCCTAGGCGTTGCCACCTTCAGCTAAAATTTTTTCTCCTGCTTCAGTTGCCAGAGCATTCGAAGTTACAACTGCCCCCTCGGATTGAATTAATTCATTGGGGAAAATACTTCCAGAATAAAATAATATAAATAATAGAGAAAGACAATGCTCAGAAATTTTGTATGTCTTCATTTAATAAAAAGCCTTGTTTTTGATTGGTAATTCATTAATATATTTTTTAGAATCATATTTGATTATTTTACTTTAACCCTCAAATTCTTATTTACATAAACATGACAAATAATAAATTATATAAACTTTTTTCTATTTTATTCTTTTTAACAATATTACTTGGTTGTGGTAATTCAGATACTAGTCAGCTTATTGATAAAGCCCTAGAGGCTGAACATAGAACGCCTTCTTATGTTGAGCGTGATAAATATCGCCATCCAAAAGAAACATTACTCTTTTTTGGCCTGAATCCAGAACAGTCTGTTGTTGAAATTACTCCAGGATATGGTTGGTATACAGAGATTTTAGCTGCCCTGATGCGTAATAAAGGGCAGTACTCTTATACCTCCCTAGAACTGCATGAAAAAATAAATCCTTACTTTGTTAAATTAGAACGAGCATTTAAAGAAAAGATGGGAAAAAATCCTGATATTTACGACCAACTCCGTTGGATTCATTTTAACCCAAAACAACCTGAATTTTCTCCGAATGGCCCTGTTGATATGGTTCTTACATTTAGAAACGTTCATAATTGGGCGAAAGCAGGATCAGCTGAAGCGATGTTTGCTGGTTTTGCAAAAGCCCTTAAGTCCGGAGGAGTTCTTGGAGTAGTAGAGCACAGAGCAAAGGTAGGAACGCCCTTAGATAAACAAATTGAAAGTGGTTATATGACAGAAGAATATGTTATTCAGATGGCAACAGATGCCGGATTCAAGCTTGATGCTAAATCCGAAATCAATGCAAATCTTAAAGATACTGCTGATCACCCAAAGGGTGTATGGAATTTGCTACCCAGCTTAAGGGGTGTTGAAGATGATAATAAGGCAGATATTATATCAATTGGTGAGTCCGATCGAATGACTTTACGATTTATTAAAGAATAATAAACGGACAATCTAGGGCCTATTTGATCAAAGAATTGGTGGAGGTAAGCGGGATCGAACCGCTGACCCTCTGAATGCCATCCAGATGCTCTCCCAGCTGAGCTATACCCCCACAAGAGATGCTGATATTAATTATCTATAAGGCTTATGTCAATAAGTAAGTTATCTTAGCCTCGCGTATTCGAGTCAACTGGAAACTGGTTTAAATCTATTCGTTCCTGGGGTTTCCAGCCATTTTTTCTATGCTCTGCTACAACGTTAGTAAAGACCCCACCCCTAACAAAAAACTTAGCGGTAAGCTTCATGTATCTTGGGTTCGTTGCCGCCACCAAATCATCTAAAATACTGTTGGTAACTGCTTCATGGAAGCAGCCTTCGTCCCTAAATGACCATATGTAAAGTTTAAGACTTTTTAGTTCCACACAGCGTTCATCGGGGATATAATCTAGGTAGAGTGTTGCAAAGTCAGGTTGCCCAGTTTTAGGGCAAAGACAGGTAAATTCTGGTATTTGCATGTGGATATGAAAGTCCCTGCTTTTGTTAGGATTCTCAAAAACCTCTAAGTGCTTGGTTGGTTGGGCTGTAGGGTTACTCCCTAATGACTGGTCATTCATATTTACCTATAATCTATAATTTGAAAAGAAAACATTATACTGCTTTGAATAAACTCTTTCCTAAAATAATTCGTAAATTTAAATATTGAAACTTAGACAAATAAAGCTCGCTGGATTTAAAACCTTTGTTGACCCAACAACGATAAAGCTTGATGGGCAATTAGCGGGTATTGTCGGGCCAAATGGTTGCGGTAAATCAAACATCATGGAATCGGTTAAGTGGGTCCTTAGGTCGTCTTCAGCAAAAGACATGAGAGGGGAGTCTATGGATTCCGTTATTTTTAATGGGACTGATACCCGCCAAGCAATTGGAAGGGCCAGTGTTGAGCTTGTGTTCGACAATTCGAATGGAGCTGCACCTGCAGAATGGGCAAGTTATGCCGAAATATCGGTAAAACGCATCATCGAAAAAGAGAAGGGCTCTACCTATCAAATTAACAACACTACGGTTAGAAGAAAGGATGTCGCAGACCTATTTCTAGGAACAGGCTTAGGTGCAAGAGGCTACGCTATGATTGGACAAAACACGGTTTCTCAAATAGTAGAGGCAAAACCTGAGGAGCTTAAGAATTACCTGGAAGAAGCTGCAGGAGTGAGTAAGTACAAAGAAAGAAGAAAGGAGACCGAGTTCAGGCTAAGAGATACACGCGACAACCTCGAACGAGTCAATGATTTATTGAGGGAAATAAACCAGCAAATTACCAAATTAGAATCCCAAGCCCAAACAGCTAAAAAGCATAATGACTTGCAGGAAAAATTGAAATTCACCCGCGCACAGATTCATTTAGTGAAAAAGCGCATAGCCAATAGTGCATGGGAAGAGACGAAAGAAGCCGTTGCAAAAATAACCATTCAACTCGATAAATATAAAGCAGATCTTACCAACATAGAGGCGGCTGTTGAAACTGCAAGGCAAGAGCATATACAGGCATCGGACTCAATCAACATTAGTCAGGCGAAATTTTATGAAATGAATTCCTCGGTCACTGATACAGAAAATAGACTAAATAATCTAAATGAAAAAATTGCAAGACTTGCTCAGCTAAAAGAAAGCAGCCAAAATAAATTCAATGAATATGAAAGCTTAAATGTACAGCTAACCAACCAGCTCAATGAAAACGAAGCCGATTTATCCAAAAAACAGCAACGGATGACTGCGCTTTCCCAGCAGCTAGAAGAGAACCGAGAGCAGCATAACAATGCCGAGGATCATTTCAAAAAAGCGAACCAGTATTGGCAGGAAAGCAGTACAAAACTTCAGTCTATGGTTGAGCAACTTAATGTTGAAAGCGCTACGGTAGATCTATCAGAAGGTATTATTCGCGATTTAAACAGCCGTATTGCTTCACTAGGGGTTGAATTAAAAGGGCTTGAAAGTACATTGATCGAAGTTAATAAGCCAGAAGCTTTACAAAGTTGTGAAGACGCCCTTAAGAATATGGCTACAGCGTTAGATGATGCCAATAGGCAACAGGCCAATCTAATTGAAACAGGCAATACTCTGAATGACTCCATATTGCTACTCAAGCAAGAGGTAAGTGAGGCGGAGATTAACATCAGCACACTTAAACAGATGGATAGTGAGGAGATTGATCCAAGTAAATTGAATCATTGGCTGGATAGTATTGGCTCGACAGATAAAGAAAATATCTTTACTCATATTAAAATTAGCGATGGCTGGGAGGCCGCTTTAGGTAATATTTTAGGTCCTAAAATTAATGCCTACCAATCGATCGGCAAAAGTATTCCTAAGGAAAAAAGGCCCCCTTACTCTATTACGATTATTACATCCAAGAACTCGATTAATATGCCAAGTAATAGCAGGTTAAAGTCCGCTCTCGATGTCGTAATCATTGCTAAAACAGAAATACAGCCGGCAATTCGTGAATGGCTTAATCATGTTTATATTGCTGAGCAAGAGGGCATAGAATTAGAAAGCAAAAAACTTAATCCTGGTGAGATATTAATTGCCAAAAATGGTGATGTTTATGGAATGAACTATCAAATTCTTAATAAGGAATTTAGTGGTGAGAGTAATCATCTTCAGCGTATGAAAAAGATTGAAGTATTTGAGAAAAAACTTCCTGGCTTGAAAGAAAAGCTTCTGTTAGCTGACGGAGCCAGCACGGAAAATAAAAACAAACAGCAGGCGTTAAAAGAAAGTCTGGAGACCTTACAGACAAAGAAAATAAACCTTGAAGAACAAAGAAACGCAGAGCTGATTGAATATAACAAACAATTAAATCTTGTCGAGGTTAATAAAAGTCGAGCCGAGGCAGTCAGAAAAGATATAGAAAACCTTTCGTTGCAAGTTAAAGATAGCATTCAAAAACTCAATGATAAAAAAGCTTCGATAATAAATATTAGCAAAAATATAGGGTCGATAAGGTCGGAAAATTCGACGCATAATGACTTAAAGAACCAGGCGGAAAAGCTTTTTTCAGAGAAGCGCACCCTGTTTAATGAGAGCGAAAAATTAGAGCAAGAAATAGGTTACAACGTTAAGGTTCTGGTCAATAAAATTACTGATGTGCGGGATAGGTTGGATAGGCTTGCTAAGGATAAGGATGAGTTGTTAAGTCAATTGAATGAATCTAATGATGATGGTCAGCACGACAACATAACCGAGTTGCGAGATGAATTAAAACGCAAATTAGAATTAAAAGAGAATGCAGAAAAAGATCTTGTCCTCACAAGGGAGAGGGTGTCTGAAAAAGAAAGTAAATTAAGGATGAATGAAACCGCTCGATTAGAAGCTCAACATGCAATCAACCCAGTGATTGAATCACTTCAACAAGCAAGGCTTAATGAGAGGGAGGCGACCGTGGTATTTGAGCAGTGTTGCCAAGCACTTAATCAATGCAATATCACGGAAGATATTTTAGATAAGGACCTAAAAGACGGCATTGAATTATCTGATCTAGAAGAGCTTTACGAGACACTTGGGAAAAAAATAGAACGTTTGGGCCCGGTAAATTTAGCCGCCATATCAGAGCTAGAAGGTATCCGAGAAAGACAAACCTATATCCAGAAACAAGTACAGGACCTTCAGGATGCCTCAAAAACACTTCAAGATGCTATCCAAAAAATTGATGCCGAAACCCGTGAAAAACTAAAATTAACCTACCAAGAGGTGAACAAAAACTTTAATGAGTTTTTCAAAACCTTGTTTAACGGCGGTCATGCTCAGCTCGAACTACTTGGCCATGAAATCCTTGATACCGGGATTCAGGTAGTAGCTCAGCCACCTGGTAAAAAAAATACCACCATTCATTTGCTATCAGGTGGGGAAAAAGCAATGACAGCAATAGCCCTCGTTTTTGCCTTATTTAAACTCAACCCTTCACCTTTTTGCCTTATGGATGAGGTGGATGCGCCACTGGACGACTCTAATACTGAGCGATTTTGTGAGGCAGTTAAGAGCATGTCTAAAAAGACACAATTTCTTTTTGTTTCGCACAATAAAGTAACGATGGAGATAGCCGATCAGCTTATAGGAGTAACGATGCAAGAGCCTGGAGTATCGAGAATCGTCGAAGTTGATCTTCAGCAGATTCAATCAATGGAGTTAGCGGAATAATTTTATGAGTGACGTACAGCTTGCACTGCTAATTTTTGGGTTGATTATTATTATTATTATGATCATTCATAACTGGGCCCAAATCCGCAGTCATAAAAAGATAAAAGCAAAGCTTGATTCAGCAACCCCTGGGATTAGTGACGATAATGACCCACTTTTTCAATCGGCAGAATTCGAAGTTAACGAGGCATCCGTGGGCAACCCAAGCTCTCAATCAGAAGGATCAGCAAAAATGATCTTCGATAACTTGCCTGACGGCATTTTTCCTGAAGTAGAGTCAGTTGCCTCGATAACATGTAGCGGCATTCAGGATAGCCTACAACATCTATTTCTTAATAAAGTCTCAGCGATAAATGGGTTAAGAATATACATCAGAAATGGTAGTGATATCTGGGCCACTGAAAGTGCGGTTGAGGAAGGGGTCCGATTTAATCAAATTCTTATTGTTCAGCAGCTAGTATCAAGAAGTGGGCAGTTACAGCAAGAGTCTATCAACAGACTCATTGACTACGTAAATGAGGTAAAAATTGCCGTTAATGGGACGTTATTTTGGCTCTTTAATGAAGAGATAAGCGTAGAAAGTAAAAAGTTAAATGATATGTGCAGAGAGGTTGATCGTGCACTTTCTTTAAAAGTGCTACCAAAAAGTGATACCGCATTTCATCCTGCAGCGCTCATCGATTTTTTTAAGGACCCCAATATTAACAAACCCGATAATACTGCCCATAAGTTATTAAACTCTCAGAATCGGGAGGAAGTAATTTGCGAGATATTAAGCCTTTCTGGTAAACCACTAGAAATTAATTACGAAGCATTTATCCAAGGCATTATTTTCAAAATGGATGTACCCAATACTAAAAATATTACCCATGCCTTTAATGAAACGATTAAAATTATCAGGGAGTCATGCTCACAACTAAACGGCACATTGGTTGATGTCGGAGGAAAGCCGATGAATGACGATTACATAAGTAAGGTTTATGTTTACCTGAAAGGTGTCGAGCAGAAAATGTTATCGAAAAAAATAATTCCTGGCAGTGAGTTAGCAAAAAAAATATTTTCCTGATGAACAATAAAAACACCATAGAGCTGAGGCTTGCTGAGCTAAAGGAGCTAATCTCACAGCACAATTATAGTTACTATGTTCTTGATGACCCCACCATACCTGACGCTGAATTTGATAAGTTATTTCTGGAAATTAAAACAATAGAAGAACAATATTCTGATTTAATTACCCCTGATTCCCCCACGCAAAGAGTGGGTGGCCAACCTAACAAGTCATTCAAACAAATAACCCACCAACGACCTATGCTGTCGCTGGGTAATGCTTTTGATGAGGCAGATCTAAATGTCTTTGATAAGCGAATTAGAGAGGAGTTAGGATCTGACGGTATTTCTTATATAGCCGAGCCAAAATTTGATGGCCTTGCTGTAACCATTATGTATGTTAATGGAGAGCTTAACCTTGCAGCAACCCGAGGAGACGGAAGTGTGGGTGAGGATGTTACACACAATATAAAAACCATAAAATCTATACCACTAAAGCTAGATAAAACTGCACCCAAAGGAGTTATTGAGGTAAGGGGCGAGGTTATAATGCTGAAAAATGACTTTGAAGACTTGAACAAAAAGCAACTCTCAGCCAGCGAAAAAGTATTTGCCAACCCTAGAAATGCGGCCGCAGGAAGTCTAAGACAGCTTAATCCGTCAATAGCCGCATCACGACCTTTGAGTTTTTATGCGTATAGCGTGTTTTGTGAAAATAAGAAATTAGACTCGCAACTGGAGGGGTTGGAGTTTTTAAGGCAACTATTGATACCGACGAGCAGCCTAACAAAAAAAGTCGAGGGTGTGGAGGGAATGATTAACTTTTATAATGCAATAAATAACACAAGAGATAAGCTTCCTTTTGATATAGATGGGGTTGTTTACAAGGTTAACTCATTAAACATGCAAGACGAGCTGGGCTATGTATCTCGGGCACCGAGGTGGGCTATTGCGCATAAGTTTGCCGCCGAAGAGGCCATGACTACCATTGTGGATATCAATGTCCAGGTGGGTCGTACTGGGTCTATAACCCCAGTTGCTCGACTTAAGCCCGTGGTGGTAGCTGGAGTCACCGTAACCAATGCCACGCTTCACAATGAGGACGAGTTAAGGCGTAAAGATATTCATATTGGTGATTTTGTAATGGTCAGGAGAGCAGGGGATGTAGTGCCTGAGGTCATCAAAGTTGTCTATGAGAAAAGACCCGAGCTGATAAAAAGATTTGAAATGCCGACAAACTGCCCTGAATGCTCTAATATCCTTACCAAAGAAGAGGGGGAGGCTGTTCTAAGGTGTAATGCAGGCATGTTATGCCCCGCACAGCGAAAACAAAGCATCATGCATTTTGCATCAAGAAAAGCGATGGATATTGATGGGTTGGGAGAAAAAATTATTGACCAGCTAATAGAGTCAGGTTTAGTAATGTCCGTATCAGACCTATATAAAATCCAGGAGGACGACTTATTAAAATTAGACCGTTTCGCTAAAAAATCCGCTGAAAACCTTATAGCATCGATAGAAAAATCAAAGAAAACAACGCTGGGTAAATTTATTTACGCATTAGGCATAAGGAATGTTGGGGAAGCAACGGCCTACGACTTAGCAAAGCAATTTGGCTCAATGGATAAGATTATGAATGCTAATAGAGAGTCCTTGCTTAATATTCATGATATAGGGCCCACGGTAGCGACCTCTATCGAAAAATACTTTCATACAGAGACAAACAGGCAGCAAGTGAGCATACTCCTTGATGAGGGGTTACAATGGGAGCCAGTCGAAGAGGGGGTAGGGATCGTCAGCAATGAACTTGATGGTCTAACCTTTGTCTTAACAGGGTCGCTTAGTAACCTAAGAAGGGATGAGGCTAAAGATCTCATTCTTGCTTGTGGAGGCACAGTTTCTGGTTCAGTTTCAAAGAAAACCCATTACGTTGTAGCTGGTCTTGATGCTGGAAGCAAGCTCGATAAGGCAAATGCGCTTGGTGTCGAGGTAATTGGCGAAGACAAATTATTACAATTAACAAAAAAAGGCTAATATGAAACGAGAATATACATTAAGTTATATCTTTATTTTATTGTTTTCTAATGGAGTTTATGCATACGATGCAAATAATAAATGTGAAAATTTACTCAATGCTGGGGCCAATGAAAAAGCCATAGAGGAATCAAAAAAACTTGAACATAAGTACGATGCTAACTTTTGCGCCGCAAAAGCCTATTACCGTAATGGAAATCTAAAGGCATCCATCGCAGCGTTTGATGAAAGCCTAAAATCTCCTGATTTACCTATAGATCAACTGTTTGCCTACCTTTACAAAGGTATAGCCGAGAGAGACATAGGGGAATCAAAGGCTTCGTCAGCGACATTTACCAAGGGCTTAGACACAGCAGCTCTAGGGAACAGTAAATACATGCAAATGGAGCGTAAATTCTTATATCAACTGGGTAATAATGCCATTAAGGATAAAAACGGATTTGATGCTGTCGATTTTTATAGTAAATCACTGGTTATATCATCGAACGATGACGAGCGGGCAGAAGGTTTTGCGGGGCTTTCAGTTGCTTATTTTCAGTCAAATAAGATAGACCAGGCCATTGAAAATGGGGTCAAAGCTTCAACCACCTACCAACGAACCGGCAAATTAAGTGAATACGCAGATATGCAGCTAACTTTAGCCTCCTACGAGTCATTAAATGCTAATTACCCTCGCTCCATTAGGCTTCTACAGTCTATTGAAAATTTTGCCAAGACAAATGGAAGTCAGTATTACGAGGCTAAAGCACTTATCGCTATGTCGGATGTATATGGCCTATCTAAACAACCACAATTAGCTAGTGAGGCTCTGGATAAAGGTGAGGCTATTGCAAAGGCAATAGGGGCTGCTGATTTACTCCGATAAACTAGCTCCATACTTAATTTTACATAATATACATTATACGAACTAATATAAGGAAATGAAATGAGCGAAGAAAAAAAAAGTTGCTGTAAATTGCATACACTATTAAGGTGCGGACTTGGAACTACATTTTACTTGTTGGGAATAGCTGCCTTTATTAAATATTTATTTATGTAGGGTATGAGGGCTTTATTATAGTGATGGTGCAATCTGCCATTTCTTTCTTCCCTCCTTATGAATAGACGAACCATTAGTGCCAACAGCAACAGTAACAGGCATATCCTTAACGTCAAATTCGTGAATAGCCTCCATGCCTAGCTCCTCAAAAGCTATAACTTTTGAGGCTTTAATTGCTTGAGAAACAAGGAAAGCTGCCCCACCTACGGCTACTAAATACACGGCCTTGTTCTCTTTAATCGACCTGATAGCATCATCACCCCTTTCCGCCTTACCTATCATCCCTATAACTCCATAGTGGCCTAGTATTGTGTCGGTATATTTGTCCATACGGGTTGCAGTAGTAGGGCCCGCAGGGCCAACTACTTCATTTCCAACAGGATCTACAGGACCCACATAATAAAGAAATCTACCCTTTAAACTCAAACCGCTTGGTAAAGGCATATGATTTTTAGCTAAATCGTTTAGTTTTTTATGTGCCGCATCTCGGGCGGTTAATATTTTTCCGGTCAGCAATAAGTTCTGCCCAATTTTCCAGCCCTCCTTGTCTTTATCTGTGAGCTCATCTAAATTCACTTTTATGGCCAAATCTTCCGGTTTCCACACCGTTTTTGGCCACAGACTAAGGTCTGGTGGGGTTAGGTTGACCGCTCCATCCCCATTCATCTGAAAGTGGATATGTCTGTTAGCAGCACAGTTTGGAATGATGGCAACGGGAAGTGATGCGGCATGGGTCGGGTAATCCTTAATCTTTACGTCCAGGACTGTTGTTAACCCGCCGAGACCCTGGGCGCCAATTCCGAGGTTATTCACTTTCTCATAGATTTCCAGCCTCAGCTCTTCTATGAGATTTTTCGGCCCATTCTTTGTTAATAGTTGAATGTCAATGGGGTCCATCAAGGACTCTTTTGCTAATAACATCGCCTTATCTGCAGTACCGCCTACGCCAATACCCAAGACACCGGGGGGGCACCACCCTGCTCCCATCTTCGGCACCGTATCAATAATATAATCTACTAAACTATCTGATGGGTTAAGCATTTTTAACTGGGCTTTATTTTCAGAGCCCCCGCCCTTAGCGGCGACAATCACCTCAATTTTATCGCCTTTTACCAAGCTAATATGCGTAATTGCCGGAGTATTATCTTTAGTATTAAGTCTGTCACCCAGCGGATTATTAACAATGGATGCTCTTAGCGGGTTATCTTGGTTAAGGTACGCTCTTCTTACCCCTGCATTTACCATCTCCTCCACTGTCGATGATGATTCCCATACCACACCCATTCCCTGTTTAACAAATACCGTAACAATACCTGTGTCTTGGCAAAGAGGTCGGTTACCGTAAGCCGATAGCTTAGAGCTTGATAGAATTTGTAGGATGGCATCTTTAGCTGGTACCGATTTTTCTAACTCATAGGCTCGGGTCATGGCTAGTATAAAATCTTCTGAATGATAGTAAGAGATATATTGCAAAGCTGAAGCAATAGACTCTACAAAATCTTTTTCTTTAATTACGCTCATTATCGTATGGTTGAGAATGCTGTAGCAGTTGATCGGTTGATATCTTTTCTCAATATTTTACCATTTTTAGTTCGCGGGAAATCGTTAGTGATGTAAACAATTTTTGGGGCTTTATAAGATGCCAGGTTAGCCCTCCCATATTCGACTAAATCATCGGGTTTGATGTTTATGCCTGATGCGAGAACATAAACAACAACAAGAACTTTGTCGCCGGATACCTCCCCAATAGCTGCACAATCACTTACCTGCGGATGCGCCTTAAATACGCGTTCAATTTCATAGGGAGACACGCGGTAACCAAAGCTTTTAATGATGTCATCTTTCCTCCCCAAAAACCAAAGGTAGCCATCCTTGTCATAACGGGCGTAATCTCCAGTGAAAAACCATCCGCTATGTTTGTATTTGGCAGTTTCTTCAGGTAAATTCCAGTACGCTAAAAAAAGACCCGGATCATCTTCCGGAACACATATCATGCCCTCTTCCCCTGCCTTTGCTTCTTCTAATGTTTCAGTATTTAGGAGTTTTATCTTATGCCCTGGTTGAGGGAATCCAGCTGAACCCGGCCTAATAGGGTTGTGTGTAGATTGGGAAATATAGTATGAAAACTCTGACATACCTACGGCTTCATATATATCTAAACCAAACCTGGAACTCCACTCTTGAAATACTTCATCGGATAAATGCTCCCCAGCACTCATGCAATGTAAAAGTGATGGCGTATGTTGTTTAGTTGATTGTGTTTTTTGCAAAATTTGACGATAAATTGTGGGGACGCCAATAAAGATTGTAGCGTTATGCTTATAAATTAAGTCTACCCATTGATTAGGGTTGTTTTGACCCTCATAAACAATAACCGTTTTTCCTAGGTAAAGCGGGTCCATTAGACCTGAACCAAGCACATAGGTCCAATTGAACTTACCGGTATGGAGTATGCGGTCATGGCCAGCACTAAAATTAAACCAGTATTTGGATGCGGGCTGCCTTCCTAATAATGCCCTATGTGAATGCAAAACACCTTTAGGGTATCCCGTGGTGCCTGAGGTATAAACCAAATAAGCCGGATCATCTGATTTGGTCACCGGGTTTGGGGTAACCGTCTTGATCTTACTCATCTCAATATCAAGATCTTTCACATCAACATGATCATTCGATAAATCCTTGCTTGGCCGATCAATAAGCACCGTTTTTAGGAATGTCAGTTGTTCCGCCATCGGCTCAAGACTCTTCCATGTATCATAATCGGTCACTAGCACCGAGGCTTCTGAGTCTTTAGCAAGGTAGATCACTTCTTTGGCCGTAAGAAGTGTTGAGGTGGGCACGGCAATACTCCCTGACTTCATTGCACCTAAAAAAGCTATAGGATAATGAAGGCAGTTAGGCAGTCTTACCAGCACACGGGCTTGTTTATCAAGCTGCAAGTTTTTAATAATTTCGGCGAACTGATCTGTTTTTATTGCCAGGTCTGTGTATGTGATGCTAGAGGTCCCCGCACGATCATCTTCGACAATCATGGCTATTTGCTTACCATTACTTAGGTTGATCTGCCTATCTGAGCAGGCTTCACCAATATTAAAGTTTTCAGGAATATCCCATTTCCAATCCTTTATCACTGCCGTTAAATTATTTTCGGGCCGATTCATGATGGGTTGCCATATGGCCAGTTTTGTCTGATGATTTGTTCCGGCAGCTTATTAAGCACTGAAAGGGTAAATTTCACATCATCATCCTTTAGCGCACCCAATGCGTAGGCTCTTAAAAGAGTTTGAAGGGCTTTTCCGAACATAGGAGGGTCTAACATTTCACCATTAAATTTAATAGCGCCGCCAAGTAAGGCATCAGCCTCTACAGCAGCCTTTAAGATTCGGACCTTAAGTACTATGTCTGTTGGTGATGGTGTGTAAGCTATCTTGCATAAATGGATATGGCTAGGGTGAATGACTTGTTTTCCAGTTAACCCCATCTCCCTTTCTTTAACGGCATGCCTATAAACAACTCTGGACTCCTCGTCACCATGAAGGTCAAGCCATCGCCTTACATCACTTTGTTCCAAGAAATCACTGGGCATAGAAGAGCCTCCAATAAGCGTCTCTACGCCGCCAATAACGCCTTTACCGGAAATACGCGCCTCGAACATAAGTTCATTTAGGAAATACGACAACTCATCAATCCAGTGCGTCGGGGTAATATTTATACCCATGGCTTTCGAAAAATCATGGATACCAAATACCACGTGCTTCACGGAATCAAACACCATCAACTCCGGTGCTATCTTGAGTGATTTTGGATGTTCAATGATCGGCTGTATGGTGATAGAGGAATTAATTTTATTGAGATGGTTTGTTAAGTGCTTAATCTCTGACGCACCATAAACCTCCCCTGCTTTTGCGAGCATGACCACATCAACACAACCGGATACCTGTTCGATGAACTTCATATCAAGCTCATAATCGTCCGTTTTAAAAGAGTTAACTCGGATAGCAATAGCAACGTCAGGCCTTGATACTCTGAGCAAAGGCAATTCATTTAACATAAGCTCACGACTCATTTCTTTTTTTCTGCAGCCGTCCTCCAGATCAAAAATTAATGTGTGCGCCTCTGTCGAGTGGGCGTGTTTCTTCATGCGCATAGATGCGGCTTCAATACTTTCATAACTACCCGAGGATGGGGAGTACTTTACTGGGGGGTAGTAAAGCTGGATGCCCGGCCATATATTCCCAAGCAAATCTACATTTAATTCACTTATATTACTGTTTTGATCATTACCTTCTTTCATCATCTTTCCTTAGATTTTTGCAATGTTTTTGCATTAAAATTCTCTATTTTCGTTACAACATCCTTGAAGACGAAAGAGGGGTCAACTTTTTTTTGCATTATATCGAGCATCGCCATATCATCTATCGTTAAAAATTTAAGTAGTATTTTTTTTTCATTCATATGCATCAGACTTGACTCTTCGTCAATAAAGTCAGATAAAAATAAATCAAGTTCTAGAAGGCCTCTCCTAGATCGATACTTTATTTCCCTGTCAATATCCATTACTCACCATGCTTTATACTAAAAATTTTCTTGGTATTTTTAGTAAAACCTTGTTTTTTTGACTTGATTTGCATTTGCTTGATACCGGTAATAGCTTTCGATGGATTTAAACCTTTGGGGCATACATCAGCACAATTCATTATGTTGTGGCATCGGTATAGTCGGTCAGGATCGTCCAGGTCAGCCAAACGCTCTACCCCCCCATCATCCCTTGAGTCAGCTAGGAATCGATAGGCTTGTAGCAGCCCCGCGGGCCCAACAAATTTATCGGGATTCCACCAGAACGATGGGCAGGCGGTCGTACAGGCCCCACATAAAATGCATTCGTAAAGGCCGTCTAGCTTTTTTCTATCTTCAGGGCTTTGCAACCTCTCTTGTTTAGGTGGCTCTTCACTGTTAATAAGGTAAGGCTTTACCGAATTGTATTGTTTGAAAAACTGATCCATATTAACCACAAGGTCACGAATGACTGGTAATCCCGGCATAGGTCTGATAACGATCGGTTGCTTGAGGTCTGTTATTTTGGTGACGCAAGCTAGTCCATTTTTTCCATTAATATTCATGGCATCGGATCCACAGACGCCTTCCCTGCAAGACATACGCATAGACAATGAATCGTCCATTGCCTTAATCCTAATAAGTAAATCTAATAGCATGACGTCTGTTTCACCAACCGTGACATCATAGTGTTTCATATAGGGCTTCTTGTCTTTATCTGGGTCGAATCGATAAATGGATATTTTCATAGTTTATTCCTAGTACACACGTTCTTTTAGTGGAAATGATTCTACTGTTAAGGGTGTTAGATTAACGGGTCGATACGTTATCTCTTTAGTTAAAGGATTATAAACAGAGTGCTTCAACCATTCGTTATCATCCCTCTTAGGGTAATCAGAGCGAGAATGTGATCCCCTACTTTCTTTACGGTTGCTTGCAGATATAATCGTTGCTTCAGCGACTTCAATAAGGTTTTTAACTTCCATCGCCTCAATTCGCGCTGTATTAAATATTTTCGACGTATCAGATATAGTCAGCTTATCGACGCGAACCCTAAGGCCCTTAATCAGCTTAACCCCTTCCTCTAGTAGTTCTGGAAATCTAAAAACACCGCAATGCTCCTGCATAACCTTTCTTATTTCGTTGCCAATTGTCCGAGGATTTTCACCACCCTCCTTACTTTCGATCAGCCCTAATCTCTTGACAGTTATTTCGCCGGCATCTCTCGGTAGTGGCTTTAAATCATGTTTTTTGCATTTATCAATCACGTCAATACCGGCCGCCCTACCGAAAACAATAAGGTCTAATAACGAGTTTGATCCGAGACGATTAGCTCCATGAACCGATACACATGCGCATTCGCCAACCGCATAAAACCCTTCGACCACCGTGTTATTGAGGGTGTCTCTCACTTGCCCATTCATTGTTGTAGGTATGCCACCCATCATGTAATGAACGGTGGGAACAACGGGGATAGGATCTTTTACCGGATCGACATTGGCAAATTTAATTGACGTTTCCCGAATCCCAGGCAATTTTTCATCAATTAAAGCCTCTCCAAGATGAGACAGCTCCAAATAAACCCCGTCTTTATTTGTTCCAATACCTCTCCCCTCCTTTACCTCAGTGGCAATAGCTCGTGATACCACATCACGGCTTGCAAGGTCTTTAGCATTTGGGGCATATTTTTCCATAAATCTCTCACCCAGAGCGTTCACTAAATAACCACCTTCGCCCCTCACCCCTTCGGTAATCAAGACCCCAGCATTTAATATGCCGGTAGGATGAAATTGCCAAAACTCCATATCTTCTAAAGAAATACCAGCCCTAGCGGCCATACCTAGACCGTCGCCTGTATTGATATATGCATTGGTGCTGGCTTCAAATATTCTTCCTGCCCCACCGGTAGCAAATACAGTACTTTTGGCATGAAAAATCGCTAACTCGCCTGACTGCATTTCAATCGCAATAACACCTAAAACCGTCCCCTCCTCATCTTGAATAAGGTCAAGGCACACCCATTCAATAAAAAACTGGGTATTAAGTTCTATGTTTTTTTGGTAAAGCGTATGAAGCATGGCATGGCCAGTTCGATCAGCAACCGAACAGGTTCTAGAAATGGATGACTCACCAAAGTTTTTAGTCATACCACCAAAAGGTCTCTGGTAAATTCGCCCGTCGTCATTTCTATCGAAAGGCATACCCATATGCTCTAATTCATAGATAGCATCCGCTGCATTTTTACACATATACTCGATTGCATCTTGGTCGCCCAGATAATCGGATCCTTTAATGGTGTCATACATATGCCATATCCATTTATCTTCAGAAATATTTGCCAGTGCTGCAGCAATACCGCCTTGTGCAGCAACCGTATGTGATCTGGTAGGGAAAACTTTAGAGATAACGGCAACCTTTAACCCATCATTTGCAAGCTGCATCGATGTTCTGAGACCAGCGCCGCCGCCGCCCACGATAATGGCATCAAACGTATGGCACTTAATCATAGCTATACCCAATTAAAAAAAAGGTAAGGTAAATCAGTTCAAACAGCATGGCAAGAAGCAAGGATAGATTAATGACATTCCGCAAGTAGATTGCTTTTATATAGTCTTCTGTCACATGTAAAACGCCTATCCATGCATGGAAAAACATCAGATAGAAAAATACTAGAGTGGCAGACTTTAGTGCCCATAGATCAAATAAGGATGCCCACACCTCATATGTTAAAGGTTTATAGGTGAACATAATTACTGAAATGGTGGCCATATAAGCCACCATAAATAATGCAGTAAAGCGTTGGTATAGCCACTGCGTCATGCCGCCAAAAGGCCTTCTAAAATTGTTAATATTCATAAAAAATACACCGCTAAAAATGTACCCACGCAGCTCAACACTAGAACCGACTGGCTGCTTAGTCTTGCCACTATCAAGTCATTTCCGATTTGCATATCCAGAAGTAAATGCCTAGTCCCAGCAATCAGGTGGTGAATAAGTCCCCATACCATAAGGTAAAGAATCGCAATAAAAGGAAATGAGGATAATTGGGTGATCGTCATCTTATAAAGCAAAGGCGATGTAAGTGAATTACAAAACGCCATGACCAAAAAAGGCATTAAAACAAACAACACCACTCCGCTCATGCGGTGAAGTATGGATACCAATGCTGGTATGGGGAATCTGATAGTAAGAAGATTTAAATTTTTAGTGGTCTTTTTAGGCATTTAGTATGCGTCCTTTACGGCTTTTGCTACCCACTCAATCAATCTTGGGTCGAAAGGTTTGGGTATCAGGTATTCTGGACCAAATTCCATTTGGTCTGCTTTGTAGGCATCTAAAACGGATTGGGGAACGGGTTCTTTGGCTAGCATTGCTAATGCATGAGCGGCCGCTAATAACATGTCGTTTGTTATTTCCGTGGCTTTTGCGTCTAATGCACCCCTAAATAAAAAGGGGAACCCTAGGACATTGTTCACTTGGTTTGGGAAGTCAGATCTTCCTGTGGCCATAACAATATCATCCCTTATTGCATGGGCTTTTGATGGAAGAATTTCTGGATCTGGGTTTGCTAATGCAAAAATAATCGGATTTTTTGCCATCAACTTAATATTGGCTTCGTCTAACAAGTTTGCGCCTGATACGCCAATAAATACGTCGGCATCTGCCATGGCATCAGACAATATTCTACCTTCAGTATCTACTGCAAGATCTTGATTATATTCATTTAAATCTTTTCTATTTTTGTATAAAATGCCTTTTCTGTCTACCATGGTAATATGCTTAGCGCCCATCAGCTTCAACAGTCTTGCACAAGAACATCCAGCTGCACCAGCTCCTAAAAAAACTATCCGCACTTCAGTAATTTTTTTACTCTGGATCTCCATTGCATTTTTTAGTGCGGCGGCAACAATAACGGCTGTTCCATGCTGATCGTCATGAAATACGGGAATTGTTAAACGTTTCTTCAATTCATTTTCAATGTAAAAACAATGGGGGGCGGCTATATCCTCCAGATTAATACCACCAAATGTAGGCGCAATATTTACAACCGTTTGAATGAATTCGTCTGGGTCTGTACAGTCAATTTCAATATCATATACATCAATACCAGCAAATTTCTTGAATAATACGGCCTTCCCTTCCATAACTGGTTTGGAGGCTAATGCACCGACATCACCCAAACCTAAAACAGCAGTACCATTTGTGATTACTGCAACCAGATTCCCTTTATTGGTGTAGCGGTATGCGTTAGCAGGATTATTGGCAATCTCCAAGACAGGAGCCGCAACGCCAGGAGTGTAGGCTAATGACAAATCATCTGCCGTATCACATGCCTTGGAAGATTCTACGCTTAGCTTTCCAGGCTTTGGGAATTCATGATAGTTTAAGGCTTTTTGTTTAAAGTCTGTCATTTACTCTAACTCAGTTGCGTAATGATGGTTTTCGGTGAGGCAAAGACCGAGTCGCCACTCAATGGCTCTGTTGTCATAGGTATATGCGACACGTTCGACGCTCAATATAGGAGTATTGATAGCCACCCCCAATATTTCTGCCGCCTCATTGTTTGCAGCAACTGCCCGGATTTTTTCCTTGGCATGAAGCATCTGTATACCAAAGTCTGTTTCATACATGCGATACATAGACCCTTGTTTCTCTATTATTTTCTCCGGTGTTAATCCACGAAAAGAAGAGGCAGGAACCTTAATTAAATCAAGTATTAAAGGCTTTTGGTTAAACGTTAAAACACGCTTAATGGAAACGACCGTAGAGGCATTATTTATATTTAGGATCTTGGCTAGCCCATTACTGGCTTTTTCTTTTTCAAAGTTCAAGAGTTTATTGTTGAGCTTCTCTTTGTCTCCTAGGCTTGAGGTTAGCCTAAGGAATCGTAACTGATTATTTTCTTCATTATGGCTAGCAACAAACGTTCCTTTGCCTTGCCTTCGTATTAATATTTTTTCTGCTGCAAGCTCATCTATCGCTTTTCTTACAGTTCCCTGGCTGACGTTATACGAATGTGCTAATTCGATCTCACTAGGAATCGATTGTCCTGGATGCCACAAACCTCCCACCAAACTCTCAGTAATTCTTTTTTTGATTTGTATGTATAGCGGATTCATTAAACCACCTTCCTTGGAGATATAAATTATTTATTAAATTCTTATATATCTTATATAAGACTTAAAAATAAATCAACACCTTTTTTTTAAATAGTAATATATCGTTATGATCAATTAAGTTACTGTTATTTATGTATTTTTTAAAATTAAAAGAACGTATCTATTCTTAGTCTTATATAAGAGTTAATAAAATAATTGACATATATTTACTATATGAATTAGAATCTAGGGTAATTTAATTACATTCAATAGAAGTGCATGCTTATGTTAAGTACATTACGACCTAGACGCTCCATGCTGTACGTTCCAGGATGCAACAGACGCTACCTTGAAAAAGCCAAATCCCTTAGGGTTGATTCTGTTATTTTAGACCTAGGTGACCCTATTCTTTTAGAAGCAAAAGAAGAATCACGCTTAAATGTAGTCGAATTTCTTGCAGCGAAAGGGTACGGAAAAAAAGAAGTGGTTGTGCGGGTTAATGATTTCGACTCACCCTGGGGGAAAGATGACATCAAAGCAGTAGCTGGACTTCAACCGGATGCTGTCTTATTTCCCAATATTGAGTCAAAAGATGATGTGATTGAAGCAATCACTGCTCTCGATAATGCAGGTGGGGTCGGCGTACCAGTGATGGTAATGATTGAAAGTCCTTTAGCGGTTTTGCATGCCGAAGAGATTGCTAGCGCTTCAGAAAGAATAGTCTGTATTGTTATGGCAACCTCGGATCTTATCTCACAAATGGCGGCAAGAGTGACTCATGAACGAACTGCCCTTTTGACGTCGCTGTCACTCGTCATCTTGGCAGCAAGAGCATATAACCGTGGGGTTGTTGATGGAATTCACAGCAAGTTAAATGATACGAATGCTTTTGAGTATGCGTGTCGTATGGGAAGGGATATGGGTTTTGATGGAAAATCGCTAGTCCATCCGGATCAACTACCTTATGCCAACGATGCTTATACCCCTAAAAAATCTGAGATTGCTCATGCTGAAGAAGTCATTAAAGGCCTTAAAGAAGCTAACGCATCAGGAAGGGGAACGGTTGTAGTTAATGAAAGATTAATTGAGCATCATCATGTTAACGCTGCCAAAAGGTTGCTGATGTTACGAGACGCTATTACGGAGCTTGAGAATGAGTAAAAGCAATTACTTAGAAGACTTTACTATCGGTCAAAAAATTATTCATGCTATCCCAAGAACGATAAGCGATGGGGATGCTTCCCTGTACATTGCACTTACCGGCGACAGACGCCCATTGTTCTGCTCACATACTTTTGCTTCGCACTTAGGTTATAGCAAAGTACCAGTGAATGACATGCTGGTTTTTCATATTGCATTTGGTAGGACTGTTCAGGATATCTCACTAAATGCTATTGCTAATTTGGGTTACGCTGACGTTAGGTTTATTAGCCCTGTATTTGTTGGGGATACGATCCGAAGTGAATCTGCTGTAATAGGGATAAAAGAAAACTCTAATAAAAAAAACGGTATCGTCTATGTGCATTCTGCGGTTTATAATCAGCATGATAAGGAGGTACTTTCGTGGAAACGATGGGTTATGCTACCTAAAAAAAATCATGCCACCCTTATACCTAAAACCTTAGTCCCGGAAATGCTTGACTATGTAGACCATAAAAGCATAAGCATTCCAAGCTACATGAATGCGAGCAATTTTGATGTTGTGTCCACTGGATCCAGTAAATTGTGGGCTCACTATGAGGCTGGCGATACGATTGATCATAGCCATGGGTTAACTATTGATGAAACCGCTCATACTATGGCTACGCATCTCTATCAAAATAATGCCCGGCTACATTTTGATGCTCATTTAATGGAACAAACAGCGTTTAAAAAACGATTGGTTTACGGCGGTCATATCATCTCCTTATGCAATGCCATAAACTTCCAGGGCATAGAAAATGTACTTAATATTGTGGCTATCAATAGTGGGGTGCATAGCAATCCAACTTTTGCTGGCGACACTATCTATGCGAAAACCATCATTATAGAAAAAAATACAATAGAAGGAAGGTCTGATTTGGGCTTACTAAGGCTTCGCCTAGTTGGAATTAAAAATCAAGAGCCCTCCTCTCTTCTTTCCATAATGCAAGAAGACTCTCCGAAGACTTACCAAGAAAACGTTGTTCTTGATATCGACTATACCGTAACCATACCAAGAGGAAATTAACATGAGCCTAGTCCACCCAAACGATGCATTATTTCAGGGAGAAAAACCCTTCCCCGTTATCCCGGCTTGCGAACATTTCGCAGGTAGCGAAAAATTGATAACGAAAGCATTGAGCTTTCAAGATGATTTGGGGCCAATTTTTGATATTACATGTGACTGTGAAGATGGTGCTGCAGCTGGTCAGGAAAAAGACCATGCCGAAATGATCGTGAGGATATTGAATTCCGACTTAAATAAATACAAGATGGCTGGGGTTCGTATTCATGACTACACTCACCCCTCATGGAAAGCAGATGTCGATATTATTGTTCAGGGCATTGGCGGTTTGCTTACCTATATAACTATTCCAAAATCTACCAGTGTAGAACAAGTGGAGGAGATGGTTGCGTACATAAAAAAACAAGCAATTTTTTATGGGGTAAACAGAGTGATTCCAATCCATGTACTTATCGAAACGCATGGCGCCCTCAAAGATATCCATAAAATTGCCTCAATTGAATGGATCCAAGTTCTTGATTTTGGGTTAATGGATTTTGTGAGCGGTCATCATGGAGCAATACCCGCAAGCGCTATGAGAAGTCCTGGTCAATTTGATCATCGCTTGCTATCACGAGCTAAAGTTGAGCTGGTTGCAGCAGCAATAGGTAATGGGATCGTTCCGGCACACAACGTTACCCTTGATTTAAAGAATGCCGAAGTTACACATAGCGATGCAAAAAGAGCGAGGAGTGAGTTTGGATTTATGAGAATGTGGAGTATTTATCCCACACAAATTCAAGCTATAGTTGATGCAATGAAGCCCGATTTCAGTGAAGTAATAGATGGTGCGCAAATACTTTTGCAAGCACAACAAGCCAATTGGGGGCCAATTCAATATAATGGGGAATTGCATGACAGAGCTACTTACCGTTACTTTTGGGAAATTCTTCAGGCCGCTAAATTATCAGGTATGGATTTACCAGAAGAAATTGATAGTGCTTTTTTTGGAACAGCATCATGAAAAATACCGACACTCCAGGACACCGTTTTAGAAATGCAATTAAGCTAGAAAAACCCCTTCAAGTGATTGGTGCCATTAATGCATACCATGCAAGACTTGCTGAAAGAAGTGGCTTTAATGCTATTTATTTGTCAGGAGGTGGAGTGGCGGCCGGTTCGCTTGGTGTTCCAGATTTAGGTATTAGCACGCTAGAAGATATATTGATAGATGTAAGAAGAATAACTGACGCCTCATCACTCCCTTTATTAGTTGATGTCGATACCGGTTTTGGGGGGGCTTTTAACATTAGACGGACAATTAGGGCTGTAGAAAAGGCTGGTGCCGCCGCCGTTCATCTTGAAGACCAGGTTCAAGCTAAGCGCTGTGGTCACAGACCAAATAAGGCGATAGTGTCATTAGAAGAAATGGTTGACCGAGTGAAGGCGGCTGTAGATGCTAAATCAGATCCAGACTTTTGTATTATGGCGAGAACAGATGCTCTGGCAGTAGAAGGTCTTAATTCAGCCCTAGATAGAGCACAAGCCTGCGTTGAAGCTGGGGCAGACATGATTTTCCCTGAGGCGGTTAAGGATTTAGAGACCTACAAATTATTTACCGATCAACTAACCGTCCCAGTCTTAGCAAATATCACTGAATTTGGATCAACGCCTTTGTTTACAATAGAAGAGCTGAGAGATGTGGATATTTCCATAGCGCTTTATCCGTTAAGTCCTTTTAGAGCAATGAATAAAGCGGCATTAAATATTTACGAGGGTATTCGTAAAGAAGGAACACAGAAAGGTATGGTAGACCAGATGCAAACAAGGGAAGAACTTTACGACTTCCTTGATTACCATCATTATGAAAAAAAATTAGATCAGCTTTTTCAAAAAGACAAGAAATAAACGGGGTATTAATTTATGGGCACAGAACCAAAAAAGGTAAAAAAAGGAGTTGCACTGGCTGGTGTAAATGCAGGCACCTCGTCAATATGCACGGTTGGGCATACCGGTAACGACCTTCATTACAGGGGTTATGACATCATTGCGCTAGCAGATACATGCACTTTTGAAGAAGTGGCTTACTTGCTAATTTATGGCACCCTACCCAACCAGACCGAACTCAATCAGTACCAAAAGAAATTAATATCATTGCGAAGCATTCCTGATAATCTCAAAGCCGTTTTAGAGAGAATACCAAAAGACGCTCATCCTATGGATGTTATGCGAACAGGATGCTCAATGTTAGGGACATTAGAGCCAGAATCTATTGACAGGAATATAGATAGCGCAAGAGAGTTAGCAAACCGGCTTATATCGTGCTTCAGCTCAATCTTAATTTATTGGTATAAGTTTGCATATGAGGGCAAAAGAATTCATGTTGAGACCGACGATGAATCCATTGCGGGCCATTTTCTTAACTTGCTACATGAAAAAAAACCTTCTCAACTGCATGAAAAATCAATGAACATTTCTTTAGTACTCTATGCAGAGCATGAATTCAATGCGTCGACATTTACCTCAAGAGTTATTGCGGGAACTCTCTCAGATATGTATTCATCAATCACCGGTGCAATAGGGGCATTAAGAGGTCCTAAGCATGGAGGAGCAAACGAGGTGGCAATGGAAATTATAGGCCGTTACAAAGCCCCAGAAGATGCGGAAGAAGATATTAGAAGGCGAATGGCCAATAAAGAGATCATTATTGGCTTTGGGCACCCAGTTTACACAACAGGTGACCCACGAAATGAGTGCATAAAAAAAGTTTCCTATAATCTATCAGGGGATGCCGGAGATATGAGTTTGTATAATATATCTAGCCGCATCGAGCAAGTCATGTGGGAAGAAAAGAAAATGTTTCCAAATCTTGATTGGTATAGTGCGTCTTCTTATCATTTAATGGGGATACCAACCTCGTTATTTACCCCTATTTTTGTAATTTCACGAACCACCGGTTGGGCTGCTCATATTATGGAGCAGAGAATCGATAACAAAATTATTAGACCTAACGCAGAGTATACCGGGCCTGATAATCGCCCTATTCCCCCTATCGATCAACGCTAATTACGAATGGAAAAAAATGTCCTCAAACCACCCCCGTACTAAACAAAAGCCCGATCAAGTAATTGTAGATATAGCGAACTATGTCCTAGATTACGAGATAGATAGTGCTGATGCTTTCGATACTGCAAGAAATTGCATGATAGATACATTGGGCTGCGGGCTTGAAGCGCTAAGCTACTCGGCATGCACCAAACTTCTTGGCCCCACAATTCCGGGAACAATAGTTCCTAATGGGGCAAAAGTTCCAGGAACTACTTATCAGTTAGATCCTATTAATGCCGCTTTTAATATAGGTGCTATGGTGAGATGGTTAGATTTTAATGACACATGGTTGGCAGCTGAGTGGGGTCATCCTTCGGATAACCTAGGTGGAATTCTAGCAGTAGCAGATTGGATCTCAAGAACGAGAGAGGCTGAAGGAAATTCACCGCTTTTAATTAAAGATGTTTTAGAAGCAATGATCAAAGCCCATGAAATTCAAGGAATAATTGCATTGGAGAATAGCTTTAACCGAGTGGGGCTCGATCATGTAATTTTGGTAAAAATAGCCTCTACAGCAGTAATAACAAAAATGCTTGGGGGGAACAAAGAGCAAATAATAGACGCTTTATCGAATGCGTGGATTGACGGACAAAGCTTAAGAACCTATCGGCATGCTCCCAATACTGGCTCTAGAAAGTCATGGGCAGCTGGCGATGCGACAAGTCGAGCTGTTAGGTTATCTCTGATGGTTATGCAGGGAGAAATGGGCTACCCAACCGCACTATCTGCTAAAGAGTGGGGATTTTATGATGTCTTGTTTCAAGGAAAAGAGTTTCAATTTCAAAGAAGCTATGGAAGTTATGTAATGGAAAATGTATTGTTTAAAATTTCTTTTCCCGCCGAATTTCATGCCCAAACCGCAGTTGAATGTGCGCTGACACTTCATCAAAGTGAAGCTAATAGACTAAATACAGCAGAAAAAATTAAGCAGGTAGAAAAAATTATTATTACCACGCATGAATCTGCTATCAGAATTATTGATAAAGCGGGGCCACTTAGCAACCCTGCTGACCGAGATCATTGCATTCAATATATGACTGCTATCGGCTTACTTAAGGGTAATTTAATTGCTCAGGACTATGAAGACGAAACCGCTAATGACCCTAGGGTTGATATGCTTCGCGATACAATGGTTTGTGAGGAAAATAGACAGTTTAGCAAAGATTATCTAGATCCCGATAAACGTTCAATTGCTAATGCTATACAAATTTTTTATAAAGATGGAACCGTATCACCCCAGATTACGGTCGAGTATCCTATTGGTCATAAAAGAAGGCGTCATGAAGGTATTCCAAAGCTCGTAGATAAATTTAAAGTTAATTTAGCAAGAGAACTCAATAAGGATAAGGTGACTACAATCCTTGAGATAAGTATGGATCAAAAAAAGCTAGAAACTATGCCTGTAAACAGTTATGTTGACCTATTTTGGAAGGGATAAGTCGTTAATATGCTCCGTAATACGAGATAATTCATCTTTCGTATTTTCGTAATCCTCATACTCACACAAGCGACTTCGAGAGTACCAGTACCTACTATTAGGCTCATCCCCCTCAATCTTATGTAAAACAGCATGCGTCCATCTAGCTAAGTCTAGATCCATGTCTTGGACTATCTTATGGCTGCCATCCCAGTCACCATTTAGCGCCTTATGCACTGCCAATATAAGATCCTGATACGTTTTACTCACAATAACTCCTATAATTTTTGTGCTTCTTTGCTAATTCTATACTCACAACTTACATCATGATTTTTTAATAAACCATTGATTTCTAATGATGATTTTTTACAAAACTTGCATTGATAATTATTAGTATTAGGCTCAATCTTTTCTTGGGGGTAGTCGATAAAAAATCTAGTTTCCATATAGCGAAGGTCCTTTTTTATTAAGTGTTTTGATGGGAAATCACCATACATCTTTTCTGTTAATGCTTTTTAGGTAAGTATTGTGGGCCTCTACTTCCTCTTGTAAAGGTTGGATAACCATTAAATCGGCATGGTCAACAGAATTAAATGCTGTTTTGGATGTGTCTTCTTCAAAATTAATCGTAAAAGCTTCCTGGCCTCTTGTCATCTGAATATACACTTCCCCCAATAGCTGAGCATCTAATAGTGCTCCATGTAAACTTCGAGTTGAGTTATCTACGCTAAAAGCTCTACAAAGTGCATCAAGGCTATTTCTTTGGCCTGGTCTTAATTCTTTTGCAAACTTAAGTGAATCAATTATTCCATCGCAATAGCTATCAAGCTTATCTAGACCAATCTTGCCGAACTCCATATTTAAAAAACCTACGTCAAAAGGGGCGTTATGGATAACAAGTTCCGAATCTTTAATAAAGCTAATAAAGTCTGTGGCAATGTCCTTAAAAAAAGGTTTATCGCTCAAGAAATCCAAGGTTATTCCATGAACTTCTTGTGCTGCGGCATCTATCTCTCTTTGGGGGTTAACGTAAAAATGAAAACGATTATTTGTGGTTTGCCTGTTAATAAACTCGATAGCGGCAACCTCAATAATGCGATGTCCTTGATTGGGGTCTAAGCCTGTTGTTTCAGTGTCTAAAAAAATTTGTCTCATCACTACTGGCTTGCTGAATGAACGCCAAGGTTAGCAAGATAATCAGCCCTATCATTCTCAATATGACCAGAGTGCCCTTTAACCCACTCCCACGTAATTAGCGATGAATTCGATCCATCCAGCCTCATCCAAAGGTCCTGATTTTTTACAGGCTGCTTATTACTGGATTTCCATCCATTTCTCTTCCAGTTTACAATCCATTCACTTATACCCTTTTGAACATAGGTCGAGTCAGTAAAAATGGTTATTTTTTGTTTTTTTTCAATTGATTCAAGAGCCATTATTACTGCCATCAACTCCATACGGTTATTCGTAGTATTTTTTTCGCCACCATAAATTTCTTTATTTTCTAAGCCATCTGTAATAAGAGCACCCCATCCACCGTCACCAGGATTACCCTTACAAGCTCCATCTGTATAAATTTTAATCATCAATAGTCTTTAATTTGTTTGTTAGGGCTCTTCCTGTTTCTATTTTATTCCATTTGGGCCTTAATGGGGTAACTCCCACAACATCTTTTCTCGCAACAATAAAGTAAACATTAGCAAATAATGGAAGCCATCTAGCCCCAATATCTTCAAAAATTCTATTACTGAAAGATTGTCCTGAAAACAATGGCTGATAATCTATCATCCGCCCCTCTTCAATTGTAAATCCTGCATCTTTTAATTTTTTTTGAGCAAAACTAAGCGAGATAAACTTTGAATTCCATGGTGTGTAGTTATCAAAACAGGCGAAGCTTCTTAGGCCTGCGAAGCTATATGGATTGAAAGAAAAAATAGCTACCCTACCCCCAGGAATAGCAACCCTAAATAGCTCAGAAAAAAGGGAATTGATGTCACCATTACACTCTAACTGGTGCGGACTAATGATTAAATCAATTGAGTCACTATCAAAAGGGAGTTGGTTAAAATTACATGTAACATTTCTTTCTGGGCCATCAATTAGGAGATGATGGGCCATGCGTGTGTTTTTAAGAAGATTTCTTCCTATATAGTTTGTTTGGAGCGAAAAATAGCCAAACTTATCTTCCAAAAAATCACGAAGAATAGCTTCTTCAGCATCAAGTAACCTTTGACCATTTTCAGTATCAAACCATGTCATAAGTTATTATATATATTTGAAATCATAGTAAACTTAGTATCTGTATGCGCGCACATAATCCATCACATTCTAACACCTCGATCATCCCAATTAAGGCATTTATGGATAACTATATTTGGCTTATAAATAATAGTGGGAAAGTTGCTATTGTTGACCCAGGTGACGCCAAGCCTGTAATTGACTACCTTAAAAGCAATGCGCTTTACCCTAAAGCGATACTGATAACACACAAACATTCTGACCATATCGGTGGAGTAGAAACAATTAAAGCAGCATATCCTGAGGTGATAATTTATGGGCCAAAAACCTCTTCTTTTGATTTTGAATACATTGCACTATCTGAAGGTGACACCTTAAGTATTCCAGACATAGGGATTAAATTCGATGTTTTAGAAACTCCTGGGCACACAGACGATCATATAGTTTATTACAATGAAGAAAGCTTATTTTGTGGGGATACTTTATTCGCATGTGGATGCGGCCGACTATTTGAAGGTACAGCGGAGCAGATGTACGAATCATTACAAAAACTCAAAAAATTAGATCTGAAAACAAAAGTTTACTGCGCGCATGAATATACGTTAGAAAATATTAGATTTGCTATGAGCTTAGATAAAAATAATCCTCTATTAACTCGAAGATTTAATGAAGATAAGCTAAAATCTAATACGCTTCCATCTACAATAGCAACTGAGTTGGCAACAAATCCTTTTCTGTTAGCAGAAAATTCCGAAAAATTTAAAGAGATTAGGCTTAAAAAAGATGAATTTTAAACAAATACTAGGGCGCTTTATTGCCTTCATTTTAATTAATGCATTTATCCCCACAAATGTTTATGCCATTACCAACGTCACTGGTGACACCATAGTCGTCATTGAGGATAATGTATCTGAAAGCACACCAATCAGTGAAGAGCTCATTGCTTCCGAACCAGCAGAAAGTCTCTGGCCAAAAATTAACGCTGGTTACCAAATGCATGCCAAGCCAAGTAAAAAAGGTTTGAAAAGAATTAAAAAATACGAGGAATGGTATAAAAAAAGACCCGATTACATTGAACGCATGATGGTCCGAGCAAACAAATATCTTTATTTTGTATACCAAGAAGTTGAGAAAAGAAATATGCCGATGGAAATTGCGCTTCTACCAATGATAGAAAGTGCATACAATCCCTTAGCCAAATCAAAAGCAAAAGCGGTAGGTATGTGGCAATTCATTCCATCAACTGGAAGATTGTATGGTTTACAGCAGGATTGGTGGAGAGATGAAAGACAAAATGTTGTTGAGTCTACTGTCTCTGCTCTAGATTATCTTGAAAGACTTTATGAGGAGTTCGGTACCTGGGAACTAGCTTTAGCCGCATATAACGCAGGTGAAGGTCGGGTAGGACGAACCCAAAAAAAAAATAAAAGAAATAAGAAGGGTGCAGATTTTTATAGCCTAAACCTTCCTATGGAGACTAGAAACTATGTCCCTAAACTACTAGCAATTAGAAATATAATGCAAAACCCTGCAAAGTACGGGATAACACTGAAAGATATTCCTTATAAGCCCTACTTTGAGTCTGTAGAGGTTCCCGATGAGATTGATACTGAACTGGCAGCTCGGCTAGCTGAAATATCTTTAGAGGAGTTTGATTTATTAAATGCTGAGCACAAAAGACCAATAATGAAATCTGTTGAAGGAGCTCACTCCATTCTTCTTCCTGTGAACTCCGTAACCACATTTAACAAAAATCTTTTTGCTCATGATCAACCCATTAGTAACTGGAAAGTCTATAAGCCGAAGAAAGGTGAGACATTAAAACATGTGGCTAAAAAATTCAATATTGATTGGAGAGTTCTGGCTAAAGTTAATCAGCTTAGAAGCCAAAAAAGATTTGGTAAGAGAAATATTTTATTAATTCCAAACACGAATGCTATAGGTACAAGCTTCCCGAGCAACGGTGGCATAATTGACTATCATACAATCATTACCCATCGAGTAAAATCAGGCGAAACGCTAAGTCACATCTCCTCTCGATACAAAGTAAGCGTAAGAGCGATCATGGAATTTAATGAACTACCGTCTTCCAAAATAATCATAGGGGATATACTCGATATTCCAAAATAATATGACGCACCATTTATCCCAGTCAATCACAAGAGCTATGCTGTTATTTTTCTTAATATTATTAATAACAAGTTGCTCGAATAATGATCCAGAAGTAATTGATTATAAAGATTATTATGAATTACAAAGTGGAGGAAATCTAGTAAATGCTATGGTGGGAGAACCCAGTAATCTTATTGCAATGATAGCCGGTGATTCAGCCTCCTCAGCTATAGCTGGAAATATTTTTAATTCCTTAATTAAGTATGATGAAAAATTAAATCATGCTCCTGAGCTTGCTGCGAAATGGGTTATATCAAACGACCAAAAAACTATTACATTTACCTTAAAGGACAATCTCTTTTGGGCCGATGGAAAAGCATTAACAAGTGAAGATGTCTTATTTACATGGAAGTTAGTTACAGACCCAAAAACAAGGACGCCTTACGCATCCGACTACCTATTAGTTACAAAGGCCTCAGCACCCAACCCCAAGACTTTTGTTGTAACCTATGCCGAGACCTATGCCCCTGCAATTGACACATGGGCTTCCCTTCACATTCTCCCAAAACATATCTTAGAGAATGAGGATATAAATAATACGTTTTTTTCTCGGAACCCTACCGGCTCAAGCTATTACCAGCTGGATCAATGGATAAGCGGTCAACAAGTAACTCTGAAAGCCAACAGCAAAAGCTCACAAGGACCGCCAAACATTAGCTACCTGACATCAAGAATCATACCCGACACATCGTCTCAATTTCTTGAGTTAACTGCCGACAATATAGATTTAATGAATATTAATCCCATCCAGCACCAGCGAGTTTTTCCTGCTCGTAAAGATTTAGGGCGCAAGATAAATTTATATAAAGAGCTGGGTAACGGATACACATACCTCGGATTTAACCTTAAAAAAGAGCCTTTTAATGACATCAACGTAAGGCGAGCTATTAATTATGCAATCGATAAAGATGAGGTCATAAAGGGGGTCCTATTAGGCCTTGGAGAGCCAGTTGCTAGCCCTTACAAACCTGGGACGCGATGGATAAACCCTGAGCTTTCACCCTACCCCTATGACCCTGAAAAGGCCTTAAATTTATTAAAAGCTTCTGGGTACCAAAAAAATGAAGTGGGACTATTTGCAAAAGATGGAAAAGTACTGGCATTTGAAATACTTACTAACCAAAACAAACAAAGAGAGATGACTGCGGTTCTTGTGCAAAGAAGACTGAAAGAGATAGGGATTGATGTAACTATTCGAGTAATTGAGTGGGCTAGCTTTATCAATCGCTTCATAAAAACAGGGGATTTTAATGCGGTAGTTTTAGGGTGGAGCCTCTCGCTTGATCCGGATCAGTATAATATCTGGCATTCTAGTCAGCAAGGGCCTGGGCAGTTTAACTTTATTGGTTACAGCAATAAAAATGTTGATAAGCTTCTTGAGGATGGCAGAAAAGAGCTTGACCCTAATAAACGCGAACGTATTTACCACAAATTTTCTGAGCACTTACTAAGTGACTCTCCTATCGTTTACCTTTATGCGGGGTATGGTTTGTCTGCAGTAAATAAGCGAGTGCAGGGCATTAAAAATCCTGCCCCACCAGCTGGAATATATCATAATAGCTATGAATGGTTTATGCCCAAATCACTTAGAAGAAATGAGATGGCAAATTAAAGATGCTTAAATACCTTATCAAAAGAGTGTTGTGGATGTTCCCTATGCTGATTGGTATTAGCCTCATATCATTCTTTATTATGCACCTTGCTCCAGGTGATGTTACATCTAACGAGGCCTCATTTAATCCAAAGGCCTCAGAAGAATCTCGACAAAAATTAAGGGAGCTATACAATCTTGATAAGCCTGTTATCGTTCAATATACCTTGTGGTTAAAGCGTATTGTGAAATTAGACTTTGGTAGATCTTTCTCCTCTCATCAACGGCCAGTGCTTTGGGAAGAAAAAGATAAAAATGGAAATATTACAAAAGGTCTAATTCAGGAATCACTCCCTATTACCTTATTAATAAATCTTTTAGGTATTGTTATTATTTTTTCCGTATCCATTGTTCTTGGAACCTTATCAGCGATCAAACAAAATACGTGGGTAGATCGATCAATAACATTGTTTGTTTTTATCGGTTTTGCTATACCTGGTTTTTGGCTTGCCCTGCTCTTAATGTACTGGACCGGCGTAGCTAACCAATGGCTCCCAATATCAGGGCTTCATAGTCAGGGCTACCTATCACTTGACTCATTTTCACAAACACTTGATCTACTTAAACACCTGATCTTACCCGTGTTTGTTTCATCTCTTAGCGGTTTAGCTGGTATATCCTTGTATGTAAGAAACGGAATGCTGGAGGTATTACATCAGGATTTTATAACAACTGCTCGCTCAAAAGGATTAAGTGAAAAAAAAGTAATTTTTGTTCACGCGCTTAAAAATGCGGTACTTCCTTTAATAACCATTGTTGGTTTATCAATACCTGGCTTAATCGGAGGTTCTGTTATTGCTGAATCCATTTTTGCCATACCGGGTATGGGAAAATTATTTTATGATTCCGTTTTGATGCGCGATTTCCCAGTAATTATGGGGATTCTTACCATAGGTTCTGTTTTAACTTTATTTGGTAACCTGATAGCCGATCTGGGTTACGCATGGGCTGATCCAAGAGTTCGCAAAGGTATTATAAGATGATGAAAATCATCCGCAATCCACTTGCTTTATCAGGATTAATCATTATTTTTTTGATTCTAATTCTTGCTCTATTTGCCCCTATCATTGCCCCCTATGATCCAAATTTTATCGACATAGAATCTATATTGATCGCCCCCTCAAAAGGGCATCTTATGGGTACCGATGGCCTTGGGCGAGATGTTTTTTCACGCATGCTATTTGGTGCACGGATTTCCTTGCTTGTAGGATTTGTGGCTGTTGGTATTGCTACGGGAATAGGCATTATTCTTGGCTCAATCGCTGGGTACTATAGAGGGTGGATAGATTCGCTCATAATGAGGCTGGTAGACATAATGCTCTCTATCCCTTCGTTCTTCCTTATTTTAGCTGTTATAGCATTTTTAACGCCGTCTATATGGAACATTATGATTGTTATTGGGTTAACGTCTTGGATGGGGGTAACCAGGCTGGTTAGAGCGGAATTTTTTAGCTTAAGGCAGAGAGAGTATGTCATGGCTGCACAAACCATGGGTGCCAGTGATTTAAAAATAATAACCAAACATTTACTACCAAATAGCCTAACACCTATAATAGTGAGCTCTGTTCTAGGGATAGCCAGCGCAGTATTAGTTGAATCAGGATTAAGTTTCCTGGGGCTTGGTGTTCAGGCTCCAACTGCTTCATGGGGTAACATACTGACAGATGGGAAAGAGTACATCCAGTTTGCGTGGTGGCTTTCATTATTTCCTGGTATGGCTATTCTGTTTACAGTATTGGGTTATAATTTGCTAGGTGAAGGATTGCGTGATGTGATGGATCCTAAAAACGATAACTAACCAAAGAAAGAAGTCTAAAAATGGGATTTTTAAACGGTAAGAAGGTATTAATACTAGGGTTGTTAAGCGACAGATCTATTGCTTACGGCATTGCATCTGCAATGAAGAAGCAAGGAGCAGAGCTTGCATTCACATACCAAATGGAAAAGCATCAAGGAAGGGTCGAGAAGCTAGCATCAGATTTTGACTCTAAGATTGTTCTTCCTTGTGACGTAGCAAGTGACGCACATATAAATGATCTATTTCCAAAGCTAAGTAAACATTGGGATAAATTTGACGTACTAGTGCATTCCATTGCATTTGTTCCTAAAGAAGCATTGGCTGGTGATTTCGTTGAAGCAACGACCAGGGAGAATTTTGCTATAGCGCATGACATAAGCTCGTATAGCTTTACTGCCCTGGCAAAAGCAGCCCTTCCTTATCTTAATGAAAATGCTAGCTTGCTTACAGTTAGCTATCTTGGTGCAGAGAGAACAATGCCAAATTACAATGTAATGGGTTTAGCAAAGGCAAGTTTGGAGGCTAATGTTCGTTATATGTCTCATAGTCTTGGCGACAAAGGTATACGGGTTAATGCGGTTTCGGCTGGACCAATAAAAACATTAGCTGCATCAGGTATTGCCAACTTTGATAAGATGATTGGATACAACGAAAAGCATGCTGCCTTAAAAAGAAATGTTACGATTCATGAGGTAGGAAATGCTGCAGCTTTTTTATGCAGCAATTTAGCTAGTGGAATAACTGGTGAAATTACTTACGTGGACGGTGGAATGAACATAACTGCAGCAGGTACTATTGATTAGGAGACAGTACCTTAGGGTTGATCTTAATTGTTGCGTCAGCCCTTAAATCATCAATGTAAGCTGCTTGTATCGCTCCTTTTAAAGCTTTCTCATACTGTTCCCTATAAAGATCAACAGATATTGCGTCAGTAACCTTATCATTAATTACTTTATTAATTTTAATAACAAAATACTCACCTTTCAGATCATATAATCCTGAATAAGCTGGCAATTGAGCTGTATCTACTTGAAATATCTTCTTAACCAATTGGTCTGATAGTCCTTTTTTATCAAATCTATCAATAACTAACTCGTCAAACCATTCAACCTTCCTCTTACTGCTTTGTAAATCCTCAACCAATTTATTTCCATCTTCAATAATTAGCTCTTGGCTTTTTCTTTCAATAATTAAATCAACAACCTTTTCCTTAATTTCCTTTAATGGTTGAAGTGCAGATGGACTAAAATCGATAACGCGTGCGGAAATTAAATTATTAGGCGAAACCTCTATGGCTAAGGTGTTTGTTTTTGATGAGATAGATTCCTGTGCAAATATTTCATTTGCGAAAGCGTCATTATTAAAAAATCTTTTTGCATCATCAAGGCTGAGCCACTGGCTTTGCTGAACTTCTAAATCGAATTTTTTCGAAGCCACGGAAAGATCTGCAGAGTTTTCATAAACGGTATTATTAAAATTCTCAGCATTAGTGGCATATTGATCAAGAGCCTTGCCGTAAATAAGCTCTCCTTTAATTTGCGCTTTTATCTTATCAAAACTCACCTGCTCACCTTTTATCTCAGTAAGCTTGATAATATGAAGACCGAACTCCGTTTCTACTATCTCAGATAAATCTCCGACCTTTAGATCAAAAGCTGCATCAGCGAAAGATTTAACCATATCAGTGCGGGAGAAAAATCCTAGATCGCCGCCCTGCTTCGCAGATTCAATATCTTGGGAAAGCTCTTTAACTTTATTTTCAAAAATTTTAGGAGTTTTTTTAATCTCATTTAATGTTGTTTGTGCCAAGTCTCTTATCTTTGCTTTTTCTTCAAAATCAATACCTGGCTGATAAGCAAACAGTATATGGCTGGCTCTTCGCTGTTGATTAGCTTCAAACTTCCCTTTATTTGCTTCGAAAAATTCTTTTACTTCCTCATCTGTAATAGAAATGCTTGGAACAATACCAGCTACCGAATAAATCAAAAATTCAATTTTTACCCTATCTGGCATTATAAAATTTGATGTATTTTCATCATAAAATGTTTTTACATCCTCGTCAGAGGGTTTAATTTTCTTTTTGTAATCGTCTAACTTTATTTCATGAAGGCTTATATCTCGCTTCTGGTAGGCAAGGTTAACTAAAGGTTGTGTGATCTCAGTGGGCACATAAATTAAACGATTTAAGCTATCTTTAGCTTGCTGTGTAGCCATTTGATTACGTATTTTATCTTCAAGCTTTTTCGGTGTTAAATTATTATATTGAACAATTTGATCGTAGCGCTCCTGTGAAAATTTGCCATTTTCTTGAAAGTCAGGCATCCCAACAATATAAGCACCTAATTGCTCATCACTGATAACAAATCCGTTTTTATCGATAGATTGATTCATAAGCTCCGTAGAAATGATGTTATCCAAAACGGCTTTTTTAAACTCCGGTGAATCAAATAGTGCTGGGTCAGTGTTTGGATCAGACATTTGATCACGAATCATGGCTTCGGTATTTTGATATTGTTGGGCTGATATATCTACCCCATTAACTTTGGCAATATATACATTTGATCCGACTGAACTAAGATAAGAATCTATCCCGAATAAAGCAAAAGGAACGATGATGATTCCTAGAATTATTTTTGCTAATTTTGAATCAGTACTATTTCTTATTTTGTCCAACATAATTTCATTACCTATCTTTATAAATTTCAATCATGAAGACTGAGTTATTAATTAAAGGTTCTTTTTATATTAAAAAAGGCGAACTTTCATTCGCCTTAATTAAGTATTGGCGGAGTGGACGGGACTCGAACCCGCGACCCCCGGCGTGACAGGCCGGTATTCTAACCAACTGAACTACCACTCCATAATGGTGGGTGCTACAGGGGTCGAACCTGTGACATTCGCCTTGTAAGGGCGACGCTCTACCAACTGAGCTAAGCACCCAAATTCCCCAGAATTTGAGCTCGCCATTTTACAATAGACTTCCTCACAAAGCTAGCGAAAAACCCTATAATTTTTAATGCGCGACCGTTTTATTAACACCAACTAATTTCTTTCCCTGATCGTGGGGTTTAGCTTTAATTTTATTCCCGCTTGGTTGTGGCATCTTTGTTAAAGCTATCTCTAAAACCTTGTCAATCCATTGGATTGGAATTATTTCCATTTGACTCTTAATCTCATCTGGAATATCAGCTAAATCTTTAGCATTTTGCTCAGGAATAATAACAGTCTTGATATTCCCTCTATGTGCCGCTAACAACTTTTCTTTTAATCCACCTATAGGTAAAACCTCTCCCCGCAATGTAATTTCACCAGTCATAGCAACATCAGACCTGACAGGAATTCCTGTTAATGAGGAAATTATTGCAGTAGTAATGCCAATACCTGCGCTTGGACCATCTTTAGGTGTGGCTCCTTCAGGAAAATGAATGTGAATGTCTTTTTTTTCATGAAATAATTCATCAATACCTAGCCGCTTCGCACGATTTCTAACAACACTTAAGGCTGCATGAATTGATTCCTGCATAACATCTCCAAGCTTGCCTGTTAGGATGGTTTTTCCTTTCCCTGGAAGCTCTACGGCCTCGATGGTTAACAGTTCTCCTCCGACCTGAGTCCATGCTAAGCCAGTAACCTGACCTACTTGATTTTTTTTCGCTGCAAGGCCAATATCGTAAACTTTTACGCCCAAATAATCGGCAATATTTTTATTACTAACAATAATTTTTGTTGGATTTTTCATTGTTGCAATTGCTTTTACTACTTTACGGCATATTTTCGCAATCTCTTGCTCTAACCTTCTAACTCCAGCTTCTCTCGTATAAAATTGCACAATATCTTTTACCGCTCTTTCGGTAATATTGAGCTCCGATTTTTTTAGCCCATTATTTTTAAACTGCTTGGGGATAAGGTATTTATGCGCAATACTAACTTTCTCTTGCTCTGTGTAACCCGCTAGTCTAATTATTTCCATTCGATCAAGTAATGGCTCAGGAATATTCATTGAGTTTGCCGTAGCTACAAACATTACATCGGAGAGATCGTATTCTATTTCTGCGTAGTGATCCGTGAATGTATGGTTTTGTTCAGGGTCAAGTACCTCTAGTAACGCCGAAGAAGGGTCTCCTCTAAGATCTTGGCCCATTTTGTCAACTTCATCAAGAAGAAATAGTGGGTTGTTTGAGTTTACCTTGGTCATATTTTGTAAAATTTTTCCAGGCATTGATCCAATATACGTCCGTCTATGTCCTCGGATTTCTGCTTCATCTCTAACACCACCCAATGCCATACGCACAAACTTTCTATTCACTGCTTTCGCAATGCTCTGACCTAATGATGTTTTACCAACCCCAGGAGGGCCAACAAGACATAGTATCGGTGCTTTAGACTTACCTACTCTATTTTGAACAGCCAGGTACTCTACGATGCGCTCTTTTACCTTCTCTAACCCGTAATGATCTTCATCTAAGTTAATTTGAGCGTTACCAAGGTCCTGATTAATTTCTGCTTTCTTGGCCCATGGTAGCCCAATAATGGTTTCTATATAAGTTCTTACGACAGATGCTTCCGCAGACATAGGAGACATAAGTTTTAATTTTTTTAATTCCGATAGGCATTTTTCTAACGCTTCAACGCTCATATCGGCACCCTTAATTTTTTGCTCTAGCTCTTCTAGCTCTGCATTCTCATCTTGCTCGCCTAGCTCCTTTTGAATAGCTTTCACTTGTTCGTTAAGGTAATACTCCCTTTGTGATTTCTCCATCTGACTCTTCACCCTACCTCGAATCTTTTTCTCAACTTGAAGAATGTCAATCTCAGACTCCATAATATTCAACAACAGATCCAGTCGAGGTTTAATATCATACGTCTCAAGAATATTTTGTTTTTCAGAGAGCTTAAGGGTTAAATTAGCCGCAATCGAATCAGCCAGCCTTCCTGGTTCTGTTATTGCTGTAAGTGAGGTTAATATCTCCGGCGGAATTTTTTTATTCAATTTAACATATTGATCAAATTGTGAAAAAACCGACCGCATAAATGCCATGGTTTTCTTGTCTTTTCGTTCTTTAATCGAAATAAGGCTAATATTGGCTGACCAATAACTACCTTTTTCATTGAATTTTTTTACATCAGCTCTATCAAGCCCCTCTACTAAAACCTTAACTGTTCCATCGGGTAGCTTCAGCATTTGAAGAATTGTTGCGACCGTACCGACTTTATACAAATCTTTAATGGCAGGCTCATCTTTACTGGCATTCTTTTGAGCAACTAGAAAAATCTTTTTGTCACCATTGTTAGCCTTTTCAATAGCCTGTATTGACTTCTCTCGTCCAACAAATAATGGAATAACTAATTGAGGGTACACAACAACATCTCTCAAAGGGAGCATTGGTAATATTAGGTTATCAGTGTCTTTTTTCATTAATTATGTTTGATTTCGTAGTGTTTAACTTAACGTAAGTATGGTGATGTTTGTAAAAATTACAAGGGCAATGCAATGCTTATTTCGCTTGCTGTTGCTTATCCTTTTCAGAAAAAATCATTAAAGGCTTGGTATTTTCATTGATAACATTACCGTCAATCACCACCCTTTCCAGGTTATGGGTGGTCGGAAGCTCGAACATAGTTTCCTTTAAAGCAATTTCTAATATCGATCGAAGACCACGTGCACCAGACTTTCTTTCTAAGGCTTTTTCTGCAATAGCTTCTAATGCTTCTGGTCTAAAATCTAACTCCACTCCTTCAATACGAAATAACTTTTTAAACTGCTTGGTTAAGGCATTTTTAGGCTCAATTAGAATTCTTATTAAGGCTTCTTTGTCTAAGCTTTCTAGAGTCGTAATTACAGGTAGGCGACCTATAAATTCAGGAATTAACCCAAACCTTATAAGGTCTTCTGATTGCACGTTTTTCACAACATCACCAAAAGCTTTTACGTCTGATTTCCCCTGAACCTCAGCTCCAAACCCAATGCTATTTTTTTCAGTTCTTTCTTTGATAATTTTTTCTAATCCGTCAAAGGCTCCACCACATATAAATAGAATATTTGTTGTGTCTATTTGGACAAACTCTTGATTAGGATGTTTACGGCCGCCTTGTGGAGGTACAGATGCTACTGTTCCCTCAATTAACTTTAAAAGAGCTTGTTGAACACCCTCCCCTGATACATCGCGTGTTATTGAAGGGTTATCTGTTTTCCTTGAAATCTTATCGACCTCGTCAATGTATACAATACCCTTTTGTGCTTTTTCAATATCGTATTCACAACGCTGAAGTAACTTCTGCATGATATTTTCTACATCTTCACCAACATAACCAGCTTCGGTTAAGGTGGTAGCATCTGCCATTACAAAAGGGACTTGCAGGAGATCGGCTAGTGTTTGAGCAAGCAATGTCTTACCAGATCCAGTTGGTCCGATAAATAAAATATTACTTTTAGAAATTTTTACATCAGACAGCTCATCTTTTTTGTCTGACACTTGCAGTCTTTTATAGTGGTTATATACCGCTACTGCCAAACTTTTTTTTGCTTCTTCTTGGCCAATAACATGCTCATCGAGCTTGTGAAATAGTTCCTTAGGTTTTAATAGTGTAAGTTCATCTGACCTGCTTTCATCTTCAATCCCTATCTGGGATTCTTCTTTGATAATATCGTTACACAGCTCAACGCATTCATCGCAAATAAAAACAGATGGTCCGGCTATAAGCTTCTTAACGTCACTCTGGTTTTTACCGCAGAATGAACATGGAAGTATTTTTTCTTGATCTTTATCAGACATGATGGCGTGTTATTTAACGTCAGACCGGCTTGAGATAACTTTATCTATTAACCCATAATCCATAGCATCCTTGGCGCTCATAAAATTATCTCTGTCTGTATCCTTCGATACCTTCTCCAATGATTGTCCAGAGTGTTCTGCCATAATCGTATTCAGCTTTTCTTTAAGGTATAAAATTTCTTTAGCATGAATTTCTATATCTGATGCCTGCCCTTGAAATCCGCCTAATGGCTGATGGATCATTACCCTTGAGTTTGGAAGGCTAAATCTTTTCTTATCAGCGCCAGCGGTCAACAATAATGCACCCATGCTTGCCGCCTGTCCGATACATAACGTGCTGATATCGGGTTTGATAAACTGCATTGTGTCATATATTGCCATGCCAGCAGTTACTGATCCACCTGGAGAATTTATGTAAAGGGATATGTCTTTATCCGGATTCTCAGCTTCCAAAAATAATAATTGAGCGACGATTACATTCGCAGTCATATCGTCTACAGGCCCAACTAAAAAAACTACTCTCTCCTTTAACAGTCGTGAATATATATCATAGGATCGTTCGCCTCTTCCGCTTTGTTCTACCACCATAGGTATATAACCGAGGTTATTTGCTGAGAAGCTGCTAATTGATTGAGTCATAAATATATATTTTCCTTTGGTTTACTTAAAATTGACCTGCTAAAACCAAATCTAGTTCTATTTTTTTTGAATCTTTTTTACATTGATCGGTAAACCAACTAACTACGTTGTCTTCAGTGGCCAATGATCTTGGCTCGTCGAGCCTCTTCTCATCCTCATAAAACCATTTAATTGCTTGCGCTGAATCATCATAATTTGATGAAAACTCTTCAACCTTAGCTTTAATCTGATCTGAATTTGCTTGCAATGTATGTGTGTCTACAATGCTGCCAAGAATAATTCTTAATTTACAGGCTATTTTGGCGTTTTCTTCAAACATAGCAGGCTCCAGCTTAATATCTTTTGGGTCCATACCTTGTTTTTGAAGATTTTGGTAAGTGGTTTGACCTAGTCGGTTAATTTCAGCGCCAACCAATGATTTTGGCAGATCAAAAGTGTGACTTTCAACTAATGAGGTAAATACTTGCTGCTTTAAGTTAGCTTTAATTCTTCGCTCCACCTCTTGTTCAAGAGATTGCTTTATTTCTTCGTTCATTTTTTTAAGATCACCGTCAGCAACGCCTAGGCTTTTTGCAAAATCTTCATCTATTTTTGGTAATGAGGGTGCTTGTACTTCTTTAATCGTAACAACATACTCAACATCTTTACCAGCAAGTTCTTTTGGCTCATGCGTTTTTGGATATTTTATGGTAAAGCCTTTCGTTTCACCGCCTTTTAACCCAATCAATGCACTATCAAAGCCTTTGACGCGATTTACATCACCTAAAACAAACTCTATCGGCTCTGTACCTGATGATTCAGCAACCTTGCCATCAATAGCAGATTGCATAAGGGCCATAACCTTGTCGTCCATTTTTGCTGCTCGATCTACCTTGGCATAAACAGCTCTTTGCTTAGCAATCACATCGATTGTCTTTTTCACATCGGCAGGAGTTATGGCAGTTTCATATTGGGTTAATTTTTGTTTTTTTATATCCGTGAGCTTAAATTCAGGAAAAATCTCAAATGTGGCTGTAAATTCAAAATCAGAATTTACCTTGTCGAGAGGTTCGTGCTGAATGTCAGGCATTCCTGCGACTCTTAAATTATTTGTTTGAACAATTTCGCCAAACTTACTCTCAATGGCTTTCGAATAAACCTCACCCCTAACATCCCCACCATGCTGTTGTTCAACAATTTTCATAGGGACCTTTCCAGGGCGATAACCTTTAAAACGGGCAGTTTTAAGAATTTGTTGGAATTTTTGGGTTATTTCATTTTGAAAAGAAGCGATTGGAACCATCGCTTTTACTCTTCTTTCTATATCACTTATCTTTTCAACTACTTCAGCCATATTGATTTCCTAGGTAAATAATGGTGCGAAAGGAGAGACTCGAACTCTCACGCCTTGCGGCGCTGGAACCTAAATCCAGTGCGTCTACCAATTCCGCCACTCTCGCAAATTCAAAAATTTTCAATCGCGTATTATATCAGCATAGTTATTATACGTAAGGAATAATTCTATGTATTTTTAATCTCACAGATAGTAAGTAATCATTTAAAATGAAGGCAATTATGACATTTATTTTTTATCAATCTTCCCGGCTTACTATTTAAGAATTTATTTGATGCGCATTATAACCATACTTCTTTTCAGTCTTTTCCTTTTGGGATGCGCTGCCATACCATATGAGGAAGCAAAAGTAGATGTCGTAGAGGTTAATAAGTTAATAACCGAACTTGATATCTATAATGAGGAATTTGAAGAGTTTCTTAAAACCAATGGTTACCCGTCAAACAATCTTCCTATCAAGGATTGGGGTTTAAGAGAGTTGTTGTTGGCACAGTTATTTTTTAATTACGATATAAAAAATGCTAAAGCATCGCTTGATTGGGTTAGAACAAGTGAGAATATTGCCCTTCTCTACCCACCATCATCGATAGGCATTGAAATTGGAAGAGGTGATAGTGAGGAAGAGTTATCCAAGAATATTTTTGGAGGAGGGTTTAACTTTACTTTTGAAAGTGCTAATAAGCGTTTAATAAGGTATGAAATCGCTTTTAATGAAACGCAATCAGCGGCCTTACAATATGAATTAAAAATATGGGATGCCCGTGCCAAGCTGCTGGAGCAGATAGTAAACCTCCTAGAAAGACAAGACCTTATCACTATTACCAAGGATGAATTGCGATCAAAGCACTCCATCTTACAAATGATAAAGAAAAGAGTGGGTGTTGGCATATTATCTCAAGTGCAATTAGATAGAGTTACATTGGAGTTAAGTGCAATAAATCAAATGTTACTTAACCTTCAATACGAACAAGAAAAGGTAAGAAATGAAATTGCAACCAGCGTTGGTCTGTCCTTAGAAAAATTTAATCTCATCCCAGTAAACACACAAAAAATAAAAGCCATGTTTAATAAGGCGTCAGCTGACTTTGTTGCTGAAAATGAAGTGGGGAACATTAAATATAAGGCCACGACTAACAGTAAGATGCTACGAATATTATTAGCAAATTATGCGGTAGCAGAATCCTTATTAAAGTATGAAATTGCCAAACAGTACCCCGATTTTAACTTCTCTCCAGCCTATACCTATGATCTTGGAAACTACATATGGAATATTGGGATTGAAACCATCATTGGTTCCACCGACAGGAATAAGGTCTATATAGAAAGGGCAAAGAAGCTGAGAGAAACAGAAGCTACAAAAGTGCTTTCCTATCAAATTGAAATTATTAATGCGGCAGAAAGGTTATTAGATAATTTTAGTTACGGCCTGGCGCTTAAAAGGGATGTAGAAGAGATGCGAGAAACAAAAAATAATTTAAAAAAACAGCTGGTTAAGCGCTTTGATAATGGGATTTTAGATAGATTGGAGTTAGAATTGGAATTGATTAAATTTAATGAAATTGAAAGAAGTTATCACAAAGCACTTTACAATGTTATGAGAAAAGGCTTGTTTGCGGAATCCACGGTACAAGAGCCTATCTTCACTGAGCAGTTTAATTAAAAAATGAAAAGATGAAAAATAAATCACTTATTATTATTGTAATTCAAGCAGTCATGATCGTTATGCTGGTATGGATTATCTTGATCCTAGGAGGTGATGAGTTTTTTGCTGAAGACGATAGCGAGGGTGTTGAAGAGATTGTTGTTGACTACACACAGTCGATCAATGACCTGACCTATGTAACCCTCCCCTTAGCCGTAGAAAAAAATAGTGGGATCACAACAATACCAATTCAATCAACTTCAAAGTCATACGATTATGCAAGTTATGGCGAGGTGATGAGCTTAACGGATTTATTTTTAAGAAAAAATAATCTTGGAAATTTATTAAGAAATAAAAATAAAATAGAAAAACAACTTGAAGAAGAGTCTGAACATCTTAAGAAGCTAATAATACTTAACCAAGATAACAAGAATATTGCTGACTCCATAATCCATGAAAAAGAAATTGATATTAGTAATCTGGAAAATGATCTTGCGGTGATTCAAAATGATATAAGCAATGTTTTAATTAATACAGAGCACCACTGGGGGCCCTACTTTGCAAAGCTTATCGCGCAAACAGAAAAAAAAGTATCGTCGCCTATATTAAGCAATAAAAACCGGCTGATAAAAGTAACTATACCATCCGTTAATCTTCCCAAAACACCACCTAAAGAAATTGATGTATACCTATCGTCTGACGAAAATATCTCTTACGTTGCCTCATTTATATCTAAAGCCCCCAACTCTGACGCATCACTTCAAGGTAAGAGCTTTTATTATGAGGTAGAGAGTACTGAGTTAAACGTAGGGGCTAAAATCAAAGCCAATATAAAAAATACTAATGATAACCGTAACGAAATAAGCCTTTTTATCCCTAGAAAATCAGTGGTATGGAGTAATGGTAAGTCCTGGATTTTTATAAAAGTTGGCAGTGATGGTAATTTTCTCCGTAAACCCCTTATCAGCCCTCTAGAAACAAGTGAGGGATGGCTCGTAGAGGAAGGTCCGTTCAAGGAAGGTGAGCTCCTCGTTACTGATGGCGCCCAACTATTACTTTCCGAAGAGTTTAAGTATCAAATAAAAAATGAAAATGAGGATTAGCCCATGATGGGCCAACTGATTCGATTTTCTATTCGGTACCCTGGGGTCATTATTGGTCTTTCACTCCTCATTATCGCTTATGGTATTTATCAGATAAAACAAAGTCCTTTAAATGTATTTCCAGAATTCTCCCCCACCCAAGTAATCATTCAAACAGAATCTCCTGGATTTTCGTCAGATTTAGTTGAATCTCTAGTAACCAACCCTATTGAGCAAGCAATTGCAGGGACTATTGGTATAAGCCAAATAAGATCACAATCCATCCCGGGGCTATCTGTTGTAACTGTTATATTTGATGAAGGAACAGATATTTTTAAGAATAGGCAATCTATATCAGAAAAACTGTCGAACCTGAATAGATCAATGCCGAATAACATCACCCCTACTATTGCCCCACTGACATCATCAGCCTCTAGCGTACTTGGCATTGGCATAACTTCTAATGACAGAACCAATATAGAGCTTAGAACGATTGCAGAGAATATTATCATCCCCCACCTAATGTCAGTGCCAGGGGTAGCAGATGTGAATCGGTTTGGAGGAGAAGTCGCTCAAATTCAAATCGAGGTTAAGGCTGATAAGTTATATGAGCATGACGTAAGCTTGCAACAGGTATTCACATCTATAAAAATGTCTTCTGGTCAGGTTGGCGGCGGTTTTATCGAAAACAGCAACCAAAGAATTATTATTAATGCGAGCGCCCAATCTAAATCCATAACCGACCTTCTCCAGCTTCCAATAATCAATAACAAAGGTAATGTCGTTCGGGTTAAAGATGTTGCAACCATTAGCGAGAGCAAAGCTCCATCAATAAGCGCGGTATCGATTAATGAAAAAGATGGAGTTTATCTTTCCGTTCAAGGTCAGCTCGGATCAAACACCTACAAGCTTACCCATCAACTTGAAGAAGCATTAGAGAGTCTAAGGCCCATCCTTATAAAGGAATCAGTAGAACTAATACCTGACTTATTCAAACCAGCAAATTTTATTGATGCCTCAATAAAGGGATTACGATTAGATATATTGATTGGCGCGATAATGGTTATATCCATCCTATATCTATTTTTGTTTAACATAAAAACCGCTTTTATTTCTGCTGTAGCAATTCCAGCCTCGCTATTATCTGCAATTTGTGTGATGAGTTATTTTAACCTTGGTCTGAATGTGATGGTCCTTAGTGGTCTAGCCATTGCTTTGGGTGAAGTAGTGGATGACGCAATAATTGACGTAGAAAATATTTTTCGTAGACTTCGACAAAATAAATTACTTAGTAAGCCCCTGCCAATTCATCAAGTCGTTTTTAATGCATCGATGGAGGTTAGAAAATCAGTTGTATTTGCGACGATCATCATCGTGCTCGTGTTTCTCCCACTTCTATCCATGTCGGGGGTTGCTGGTAAGCTTTTTGGTCCCCTGGGTATTGCATACATCACGTCCATTATCGCATCATTATTTGTGGCTCTAACAGTGACTCCGGCTCTTTGCTTTCTCATGCTTGGAAAAACATTCATTAAAAGTGAGGATTCGCCAATTATCGCTTTTATCAAAAAATATTATGAAAAGGTACTGCGAGCAGTTGAAGGAAAATCAAGTGCTGTAATAATTATTTCATTTTTGTTAATCGCCGTTGGATTGTCTTTCCTCCCTTTCTTTAAAACTCAATTTATACCTCCGCTTCATGAAGGGCACTATATTATGCATATGACGGCCTACCCTGGTACCTCAGAAAAAGAGTCTATAAGAATAGGTAATTTAGTTACGAACAAAATTAATAAAATAGAAGGGATTAAGTCTGTAGCACAATGGGTAGGTAGATCACCGATGGGTGCAGATACCTTTGGTACCCACTATAGTGAGTTTGAAATTGAGTTAGATGTTTTAGATGGGCCAAGTCAGGACCGTATATTAGATCAGATAAATGCTATCGTTAACGGCAATGATAATGATGAGCTTAACATCAAAAATCAAGGAGGTTTTGTTGGAGTTAATTTTGCCATCAATACATTTTTGACAGAAAGAATTGAAGAAACTATATCCGGATATAATGCGTCGGTTGTAGTGAATGTTTATGGAAATGATTTGGATGCCTTGGATCAAGATGGACAAAATATTGCACGAATGCTGGAGGGTATTAGGGGATCCAAAGACATTACCCTCCAGTCACCGCCAGGAACGCCGCAAGTTAAAATAAGACTTCGACCAGAAATAATTGCACAATTAGGCATAATGAATGCAGATGTATTAGATACAATTAGGGCTGCATACGAAGGCTATACAGCTACGTATATATATGAAGGCGTAAATAAGAAGCCGGTGGTGGTCACATTTGAAAAAAAATACCGTGAAGATATAACAAATATTCAAAAGCTTCCTATAAGAGGGGTTAATAACAAAATCTATATGTTGTCAGACATTGCTGATATTAGCCAAGAAAATGGAAGGTCAAAAATTCTTCATCAACATGGTAAGCGAGTTCAAACAATAACTGCCAACATCGCAAATAGGGATATTGACTTATTTAGCCAGGAATTAAAACGTAAGCTTAATGAAATAAACCTCAAAGACGGAAATTACTATGAAGTAACAGGCTCAGCAGAGGAAAATGCAAGGTCACGCGAAGAGCTTATTACTCACTCGTTTTTAGCTGGTTCGGCCGTCTTACTATTGTTGTTTATTGCCTTTGGGTCTTTGCGTAATTTAGTTATAACGATTCTTAACCTTCCTTTTGCTCTTATTGGTGGGGTTATTGCAGCATCAATATATGGGGGATGGTTGTCTATAGGCTCTATGGTTGGCTTTGTCACCCTTTTTGGTATTACCTTAAGAAATTCGATTATGCTAATTTCACATTACCAACATTTAATAGAAAATGAAAACCTTATATGGAATCTTGAAACCTGCGTCAAAGGTGCAAAAGAACGATTACCATCCATACTGATGACAGCATTAGTTGCTGGCTTAGCGCTTCTTCCTATAGCGATGGGATCAGGGCAGCCCGGAAAAGAAATAGAAGGTCCAATGGCGACCATAATTATCGGTGGTTTATTTACCTCGACCATCCTCAACCTCTTAATCCTTCCGACAGTTTTGTTAAATTACGGTGAGTTTAAGAAACGCGTTTTTTAATAATTATTTTGGTATATATCGATGCTCTGCACTCGAGGGGCTCCCTTCTAGCTCGCTGCTTTCATTGGCTGGATCCCAGGCAACTAATTCATCAATCTTTTTCGCCAGTGCTATATCTTTCAGGGAAATACCGCCCACATCATGTGTTGAAAGGTAAATAGTAATTGAGGAAAAGCTTAGTAAAATATCAGGGTGATGCCATGCCCTTTCAGCAATATGTGCGATAGCATTGGCAAGCATCATGGTACCCTTCCAATTATGCATGGGAATGATTTTCTTAATTCTTGAGCCATCAATAGACCAATCATCAAGACCTGATAGCGCACTACTCACCTCATAGTCATTAAGCTTCATTGTTATCCTTAAAAAATAAAATAGTTTTTTTTATATTTTTAACTTTATCTTCGATCTCTTGGTATTCATCCTCAAGATTCGACTCAATAGTTAAGCCTCCTCCAGAATAAAAGAAAAGGGTCTCCTCTTTGCTTATAATACTCCTAATGCTTATATTGCTATCTAATCGCTCATTAAAACTAAAATAGGCGACGCTCCCACAATAAAAGTCGCGGGCATGCTCTTCTAATTCTTCAATAATTTCCATCGCCCTTTTTTTGGGTGCCCCAGTAATTGATCCCCCAGGGAATGCATTCTCAAATAGGCTGTATATATTTGACTCTTTTTTTAATACGCCAGAGACTGAGCTTACCAAATGGTGAACATTTGGATAGGTCTCAATAGTAAATAACTCATCAACGTTAATGCTTCCGCTATTACAGCTCACTCCTAAATCATTTCTCAGTAAATCTACAATCATTAAGTTTTCTGCTTTATCTTTGGCGCTATTTTTAAGAAAATTGAGCGCCTCTCTATCTTCGTGCTGATTAACACCCCTGGCCCTCGTTCCTTTGATAGGCCTTGTTGATACCTTTCCATCAACCGCTTTTAAAAAGCGTTCCGGTGATCCTGAAAGCAACTCAAATTCATCAAAACAGAGATACGCCATAAATGGAGATTGATTAATCTCTCTAAATTTTTTATAAAAACACCATGACTCTCCTTTGGCTTTTACCTGGTATTTTTTGGAGATATTGACCTGATAACAATCGCCCTGCTTCAGATAATCTTTAACTGTATTGAATTGCTTGGTGTAGGAATGTAAATTAGTGGATTCAGCAATATCAGACTCTATGGAAAAAAAATCTTCCTTTTTATTATTTTCCGCTGAAAGATTAGCTCGTATTTCGCTGATCATTTCTTCAGTTTGCTTCTGAAATAAAGGAGAAGCAATAAATGCTTTTTGATGATGGTGATCTATAATTAGCGCCCAATCGTATATACCAAAATGCATAGATGGAATCATGTGGGATTTTTCTGACTTCATGCCAAGACTGTAAGAAAAATAACCTAATGCCCCGCCAACAAAAGGAAGGTCGGTGTCATCACATTTGTAATTGTTCATTATCTGATGGAGTAGCTCCAGAGGATTGTCCTGAGAAGTACTCACACCAATGCTATTATTATCTATAGTTGTGATGCTGTTATCAGTTATTAGTGTGGTAAAGGGGTTAGCGGTAATAATATCAAATCGCGCAAGCTCGTTTTGTTCCCTCCCTTTTTGAAAAGCACTATCTAAAAAAACAGGCCACTTTAAATGCCGAATTCTTTCGTAATAAAATGTGCTGTCAGCATTATAAGGAATTTCAATTTTCAGCATATGTAAACTTTAATTTAGCGTGATTTCTTTTAATTATCAATGATGCATTATTCATAATAAATAAAAAAGGGCACAAATGCGCCCTTTTTATGGCTTAAAAGATAGACTACTCTAAATTAGCATGAATAGCTCGCATACCTTCTTCCGTAAGGTCTTTATCAAATACAATTTCACCAATGACAGCCTCTAAATAGACAAGAGTAGATAGTTCGAATGCAGTTCCCATTGGCAAGCCCTTGGTTAATGGGAAGCTATCATCACTGCCAACTTGAACGGTATAATCCGCTAAATCCGACATTGCAGAAGATGATTTCATCGAGATCACTAAAATCTTGGCACCTTTTGATTTGGCTGTCTCAAGCATAGGTAGCAATGTCTTAGTGCCGCCAGATCCAGATATAACGATAAGTAAGTCACCTGATACAATTGCCGGCGTAACGATCTCACCGGGCATATTTACTTGGTAACCAGTATGAACAAGCCTCATTGCAAAAAAACGTGCAACTAACAAAGACCGCCCTGCTCCACCAACAAAGATGCGACCTGACTCATCAATCAATTTCTTTAAATTAACAGCATGATCTTTGCTGGTTGCAGCAAGCACATTTGTTATTTTATCTATTATTAACTTTTGCGTATCCATAATATGTCCTTAAATTAAACTTCTATCATACCAAAAAAAAACCCGAACAATTAAGTCGGGTTTTTTTAAATAAAACAAACTAATGCTTTTAATTAGTGAGCAATAGCTGTAATTTCAGCAGCAGATGCAGCAGGATCAGCAGCACCGTAGATTGCAGCACCAGCAACAATGATTGAAGCGCCAGCATCTTTAACTTGTTGAGCTGTAGCAGCTTTAACACCACCAGCAACAGATATTTTAGCACCTGTATTAAGAGCAACGATCATAGCTAGATCATTGAATGGAGTATCTCCAGCAGCTTGAGCGTCAAGACCAGTGTGAACACCGATGATATGAGCACCAGCAGCAACCGCTTCTTTTGTTAGGCTTTCTTTGTCAGCAACGTTGATCATGTCAACTTGAACTTCTTTGCCATATTTCTTAGCAGCAGCAATAACGCCTTTAATTGTAGCAATTCCAGAAGCACCTAGAACTGTACAGATATCAGCACCAGCTTTATAGAAAGGCTCTGATTCATATTCACCAGCATCCATTGTTTTAAGGTCAACAAGGATAAGGTTGTTAGGGAATTTTGCTTTTAATGTTTCTAGAAGCTTGATACCGTTATGCTTAATGCATGGTGTACCAATTTCAAGAATGTCAACATGAGGAGCAACAAGCTCAGCTAATGCAACTGTTGCGTCAAAATCTAGTGAATCTAATGCCATTTGAGTTAATGCCATGGTTATAATCTCCAAAACTTATTGATAAATTGTCTACTTAAATCGTGCCTAGCAATAAAATATACTCACTAAGCACACTTTTAATTGCAGACCGCCGATAATATAGACTGAATGGTTGATTGTCAAATCATTCAGCCCCTTAAAACATTAAAGTTTTGCGCTTAACGCAACCTCTAATTTCTTTTGATCAATAATGAAATTTCTAATGCCTTCTGATAATTTTTCAGTGGCCATTGCGTCCTCATTATGATCAAATCTAAACTGATCTTCTTCCAATCTAGCTGGCTTCTCTGTAGTTACCCCATTGTCCTTAAGGAATTGTGGTAAATCACCTTCAGTCTTAGCTAATTCCTCAATTAATGACGGTCCAATAGTGAGTCGGTCACAACCTGCTAGCGCTGTAATTTCACCAATATTTCTGAATGAAGCACCCATCACCACGGTCTTAAACCCATGCTCTTTATACCAGCTATAAATATTTCTTACAGAAACAACACCAGGGTCTGTTTCGGACGTATAGTCTTCACCTGTTTTAGCTTTATACCAATCAAGAATACGGCCGACAAATGGAGAGATCAAAAACACACCCGCTTCAGCACAAGCTCTTGCTTGAGCAAAACTAAATAACAGGGTGAGGTTACAGTTAATCCCTTCCTTTTCTAATATTTCTCCAGCTTTTATACCTTCCCATGTTGATGCTAATTTAATCAACACCCTGTCATTTGGAATACCTGCTTCATTGTACAAAGCCATAAGCTTTTTACCTTTTGCCACCATTTTATCTATATTAAAGGAAAGCCTTGCATCAACCTCTGTGGATATACGGCCAGGGATATGATTTAAAATCTCTAACCCTACTAATACCGAAAGCTTGTCAGCAGCATCTTCAACCTGCTGATCCTTATTGGTACTTTGTGCCTTAGCATAGGCTATTGCCTCTTCTATCATTGGTTCGCATTGTGGCAATGTGCTCGCCTTAAGTAGTAAGGATGGGTTAGTTGTTGCGTCAACAGGTTTAAGGCTTTTAATTGCTTCTACCTCACCGGTGTCTGCAACAATGGTTGTTATCTCTTTTAGCTGATCCAATAATGTCGCCATAGTTAATTCTCCGTGTTTAATGTTAATTGCACTCTTAAATTAAATTCAAGACGCACATTTTACCAACAATAAATTGATATCTCCAATTTTTCTTAGCAATTATCTACTTAAATTACCTTTTCACTGTGCAGGTTTTATTTATATAACTTAATGACAACGCGCATCATATTTGGCAGAATTATGTTTTACCCAAATTTATGCTATCAAATGCGATCCGCTTGATACATTAACAATAAAAGATTAAGGATATATTTAATGGCCGTATACGTAATCCCCTTTGAAAGTCTAAGAAATTCTGATGTAGGTTCCGTTGGAGGAAAAAATGCTTCGCTTGGCGAAATGATTTCGCAACTGAACGCAAAGGGTGTGAGAGTTCCAACTGGCTTTGCAACAACCGCTGAGGCATTTAATGAATTCCTTCAACATAAAGATCTAGGCAAAAAAATTGAATCTGAGTTAGAAGGCCTTGATATTAACGACGTGACTGCGCTTGCTGTTAGTGGTAAAAAAATTCGAGAATGGATTATTAATACCCCTTTCCCTGAGGGCCTTAATCATGCCGTGGATAATCAATACAAAGAACTAGCTACAAAATCTGCACAAGGAACTACCTTTGCTGTTCGTTCTTCAGCAACAGCGGAAGACCTTCCAGATGCATCCTTTGCTGGTCAACAAGAAAGTTTTCTAAATATTCAGGGCATAGATAATATTAAGCAAGCAATAAAAGAAGTGTTTGCTTCGCTTTATAACGACAGAGCTATATCGTACCGAGTGCATAAAGGTTTTATTCATGCGGATGTAGCTATCTCGGCTGGTGTCCAGCAAATGGTCCGAAGTGACATGGGAAGCGCAGGGGTAATGTTCACGATTGATACTGAATCCGGCTTCAAGGATGTAGTGTTTATAACTTCCTCATATGGTCTTGGAGAAACAGTAGTTCAAGGATCAGTGAATCCTGATGAGTTCTACGTTCATAAGCCTTTGTTGGCAAAAAATAAACCGGCTATAGTAAGAAAGTCGATAGGCTCGAAAAAAATTAAAATGATTTTCAGTGAAGATACTAAGGCTGGGTTAAGCACACAAACCGTTGACGTGGAAGAGTCGCAGGCTAATAGCTTTAGTATTAATGATGAAGATATTATTGAGCTAGCTAAATACGCCATGACCATTGAATCGCATTATCAGTGTCCTATGGATATTGAATGGGGGAAAAATGGAATCGATGGAAAAATTTACATACTTCAGGCACGACCCGAAACCGTAAAATCTCAAACAAAAAATGTATCAGAAACTTATAAATTGCTTGAGACAGGCAAGGCTATAGTTGCTGGTCGAGCAGTAACGCAAAAAATAGGACAAGGCCCAGTCCGAGTGGTCAGCGACCCCTCCGAGATGCATATGGTTCAACCAGGCGACATTTTGGTAGCGGATATGACCGACCCTAACTGGGAACCTGTAATGAAAAGAGCCTCTGCACTAGTTACTAACCGAGGAGGAAGAACCTGTCATGCAGCTATAATAGCGCGTGAACTAGGAATTCCTGCGATTGTAGGCAGTGTGAATGCTACCGAACTATTGAATGATGGCGATATCGTAACCGTCTCCTGTTCTGAGGGAGAGACTGGCATCGTATACCAAGGGGAGCTTCAGTATGAAGTCACAACTCAAGAGGATGGTGAGTTAGGCGATCCTCCAGTAAAAATGATGATGAACGTAGGTAGTCCTGATATGGCTTTTACGTTTGCACAAATACCTAATCATGGTGTTGGCCTTGCCAGGCTAGAGTTTGTAATTAACAATATGATTGGCATCCACCCAAAGGCGATACTTAACTACAAGGCTATGCCCTCTGATGTGCAAAAATCTATTGATCATCGATCAAGAGGTTATGCTAACCCAGTGCAGTTTTATATTGATAAGGTAGCGGAAGGTGTTGCTACGATTGCCGCAGCCTTTTATCCGAACCCGGTTATTGTAAGGACCTCCGATTTTAAATCCAACGAATATAAAAAGTTAGTTGCTGGCGATATTTACGAGCCTGATGAAGAAAACCCAATGATTGGCTTTAGAGGAGCTGCTCGATACATATCAGATGAATTTAAAGAGTGTTTTGCCTTGGAGTGTCAAGCAATGCTTAAGGTAAGGAATGTACTGGGTCTTACTAATGTAGAGCTAATGATTCCCTTTGTCAGAACCTTAAGTGAAGCAAAAGCCGTAATAGAGATTATGGAGCAGCATGGTCTAAAACGTGGGGTGGACGGACTAAAAATCATTATGATGTGTGAGGTTCCATCCAATGCAATTATTGCTGACGATTTCTTAGAATATTTTGATGGCTTCTCTATTGGATCTAATGACTTAACTCAGCTTACCTTAGGCACTGATCGTGACTCAGGAATTCTTGCTCATGGTTTTGACGAACGAGATCCTGCGGTAATCAAACTGATAGAAATGGCTATTGCCTCGGCTAAAAAGAAAGGGAAATACGTTGGAATCTGTGGTCAGGGACCATCAGACCATCCAGACTTTGCTGCATGGCTTGTTAAGGAGGGTATAACGTCCCTATCATTAAATCCGGATACTGTTATTAGTACCTGGAAACAGCTAACTAAAGCATAATTAAGGTCATGACAAAAAATAAAAGGGTCGCTTTCTTTATATCAGATGGAACGGGCATTACTGCAGGCTCCCTTGGTGGCCTGCTTGCGCATTTTCCTGATACAGAGTTTGAGCAGATACGGATTCCTTTTACTAACGACTCCACCAAAATCGAAGACGCGCAAAAACGGCTTGCTAATGCAAAACTGATGAGCGGTATAAGACCAGTTGTTATTATGTCGATCGGCGATCCCGAATTACGCGCCGAACTTAAACAAGTGGATGCATTTTATATCGATTTGTTTGAATCCTTTCTGCATCCTCTCGGGAAAGAGCTTGATGAGAAACCGCTAACAAGGCCGGGTGTTTCTCATAGCATTACTGGAACAAACTACGGTAATCGCATGGAAGCGATTAATTTTGCATTGGGGCATGACGACGGCATGACGCATAGCGGACTTAACCAGGCGCAGGTTATATTGGTTGGAGTGTCACGATGTGGAAAAACGCCAACTAGTATCTACCTAGCGATGCAGTTTGGCATTAAGGCCGCCAACTACCCTCTCATTCCAGAGGATTTTGCAAGAGGCACATTACCCCCTATTTTAGATGGGTATCTGGATAAGGTCTTTGGATTAACCATTAAGCCGGAAAGATTACATTCGCTCAGAACTGAAAGAAGACCGGACAGTCATTATGCTTCGTTAGCTAATTGTCGCGAAGAAATAGGTTTGGCTGAGGCCCTTATGAGAAATATGGGAATTCCTACGGCAGACTCAACGACCAGATCAGTAGAAGAGCTTTCAGCGATCATTATTCAAAAAATGAAAACTTAGTCTTTAAAATAAGGCTTTAAGAGACTCAAGACTTTATCCGAATCGGGCTGAACAATGCTAGAAAAAACATGGATATCTTCGGCTCCAGGCATCACAATAAATTTATAAAAATTCCACATAGGTGCTTCGCCTGTTTTTTTGTATAGGTACTGGTATATTGGGTTGGCATTTTTACCAATAACACTCGACTTAGTCATCATAGGAAATTCGACTGCATAGGTCAGCTTACAAAAATCTTGGATTTCTTTGTCGGTACCGAGCTCTTGGTTAAAGTCATTTGATGGAAAACCCACCACCGTAATATTTTTTTTATGAGCCTTATATAGCGCCTCTAATCCCTCAAATTGTGAGGTAAACCCGCATTTACTTGCGGTATTAACAAATATAATGGGCTTGTCTTGGTGCTCACATAAATCAAACTTTTCACCTTGCAGCGTTACTAAATCTTTTTTATAAAAATCCATGCAAGCTCCAAAAGATATGGTGGGAATAAAGAAAAATAGTGCTAGTAATAGTTTCATGCTTATTGAGACCTCATTAAAATAATTTTGTTCATTTTCTGACAGTTTTTTTTCTCCATTCCCATGGCGGAATAGGTGTTAAAGTCTGCCATATACCCAGTTTAGATTGCCGTGCTTCTATTTCCGCATCGGCGTATTGTTGTGCATCATTCCTATCCTGATCTCTACTATATCGTTTGAAGTGCCAGGCATAACCAAACTTAACCAATTGATAATTAATGTCTTTTTGTTCGATCATAATTTTCCCTAAAAGGCGTTGGTACCTATCTTTTTTACTCGATACTACATAAACGGTTTTTCCCTCGATGTAACTGGCAAGCCTAGCCGATGATTCGAAACCATAAGGCTGATCCAATTCAGGCGCATCTATACCTAACAGCCTTATTTTGAATGTTTGCCCATTCTCCTCTTCTAAAATAATCGTATCACCATCTATAACCCTTTTTACCATCCCTTGAGTGTCAGCAAGTGCCTGACCAAATATTACGATAGAAAAAAGTAGGGTTATGAGCTTGTTATGCATAAAAAGTGAATGCTAAAAAAGATCCTTAAGATCTTTTATTTTCTTCAATTGAGACTCGATCCTGTTAATTTCTTTGGAGTCTTTTTCAAGCTTTTGTTTGATTTTGTCTACCGACCGAAGGGTTTTATCAATTGCTGAAGTTAGCGATATTAATTCCTTAGAATTGATCAATTGTTTTTCTATGGATTGTATTATGGCCCTGGATAATTCTTCAGGAGGAACCCCACCTTCCGATTCACCAATTCCTTCCAACAGCATATCCGGAATCTTCATAGAAATAGATTTTTTAGATAGTCCTGGTATGGCTACTTCAGCTAATGTGTCGATAAGCTCTACCCTTCGGATGATAAATTTCTTCGTCTGGCTATCTTTACCATTCTTGCCATGTTGAATGGACTGTGCTCCCTTGTTTTCAAGGGGCTTACTCTCTTTTTCTTGTTTGTGTATAGCCTTTGTCAGTGCGGTAAAATTACTTTGGTTCTGATTTTTTTCATAATAAATTTGGGCGCCTTCCAATAAAACCTTATTAATTATAATGGTGTCCTTAAATAAACTGTCGGTATTTAAAGTTATTTGTGCTGAGGTAAATTTAAAAGCATAATCTTTATCGAATGGTTTGGGGTTTCCTAAAATAAAGCCATGCATTTCAGCCCTACCCTCCTTCAAATAGATTGAAACGCTATCTAGATTTACGTCTACGGTAGTAGCCTCAGAGACTTTTTTCACAATAAAGGTACGAACAAAGCTGTCTAAATTATCATTCATATAAAATAAAACAGCGCCTAGCAACAGACCAATTGATAGGACAATAAATAGTATTTTTTTCATATTACTAGGGTAACTCAACTCGCCCAGAATTTATTGGAAATTTATCGCAAGTTAAAAAAATTGCTCCGTTGTCGAATAATTCATCATGCGATTCCAGGGTAACTGGGTGTGTACATATTTTCCCCGTCCACGTATTAAGCACCGTAAATGACTCTCCGTCAGCATAAGGAATAATCGCGTACTTATTCATCCATACATAATGAAACGAGATAATTAGGGATGCTAAGAGAATGGCGAGTGGGATTGGTTCTAGATACTTTTTAAATTGTGTCATTTTGCTCTCCGAACCACGTTAACAAATAAGTAAGTGGTATTAAGTTCAAGAAGTTAGTATAAATCCCTTATATGGAAACCATATAAGGGATAATATAGCACCTTATGAGATACCAGAATTTAGAAACTTTCTAATACTTTATGAAAACATTGCTGCTAAAAGCCACGGATAGTGATTGCATCGATCAGGCGGTGTCGTTATTAAAAAATGGTAAGTTAGTTGGTATTCCAACAGAAACCGTTTATGGCCTGGCTGCTGATGCAACCCATACCAAAGCAATCCAAGAAATTTTCAAGGTAAAAAAACGCCCCCCTAATCACCCCCTTATCCTTCATCTGCCCGATTTATCTGATCTGAGTCAATGGGCAATAAATATTCCCGATATTACGTATGCATTAGCCAAACAATTTATGCCTGGATCACTTTCCGTCTTGTTGCATAAAAATCCGTCCGTCAGTAATAAAATAACTGGTGGGTCTAACAAAATTTGTATACGAATACCTCATCATGAAACTACTTTAAAAATCATCAAGAGTTTAGGCAATCCGATTGTCGCTCCATCAGCAAACATTTTTGGCCGAATCAGTCCAACCAGTGCTGACCATGTAATGAACGATCTTTTCGGAGAAATTGATGCGGTAGTCGATGGGGGTGAATGCAGAGTTGGTATAGAGTCGACCATTGTCGACCTAACAACGCCAACACCCTCGCTGCTGAGGCCTGGGGGGGTCAATCTCTTTGCATTAGAGAAGGTGTTGCATAGCAAGATCCTCATCCCTGATTCCGTCAACACAAAAATATCGGGTAACCTAGTCAACCACTATCAACCCACCACAAAACTCACACCGATCCACTACAAAGACATTATGACCCATCCGTTAATGGGTGCTGCTGACTCTACCAGTACCATTTTTTTACTATTCGAAGATCTGCATGAACTGCAAATAAACAAATACCTTATGCCTGTCGATGTCGATAAGTACTCCCAATTATTTTATGGCGTTTTAAGAGTTTTAGATAAGGCTGGATTTAAGGAAATATTTATTCAGATGCCGCCAAAAAAACCTGAATGGCTAGCAATAAACGATAGAATTTTAAAGGCGTCGCACAAATAACACCTGGTGGTCTAGTCCTTCTGCACTTTAGTCCACCCCTCATTCTCATTGGTGTTGGTGGTAGCGTTTTTTTTACAACAGGAGGATACGTCTTATCCCACCAACTTTAATGTGACAATCATTAAGGAAATAACGTTCACACTTTATAACTTTAAATTGTAGGTACAAAAAAAACCACCCGAAGGTGGTTTTTTGGCTTATTAAAATACCTTTTATTCGCTGGCTGATTGATCAGCAGGAGCTTGATCCGCAGAAGCATCTTCTATAGTTGCTTCCTCGCTTGTTGCTGGGCTTGGCTCTTGGGTTTGTTCAGAACCTGATGCTGGAACATCATTTGATGAATTATTATTACAGCCAAATAAAGCTAATGCCATTAAAAAAGCGACAAGTATTTTTGTCATGATTTTCCCTTAAAAAAAAATTCGAAGATGAATTCGAGCACATAGTATCATTTCGATAAAAAAATTCAATACCTTTACAAGGGTTTTGAATATTTATTTTTCAACCGGATGAGTTTGTTCTATATAAACATTAGATCAACGTCTTCAGCCTAAGATAATATTAACTAAAAGGATCCAGTCATTCCGACACTAAAGCTTCTTTCACCCATCAATGTCTTGTCTTTTAGGAAGGAGGTATGGTCTCTTCTCTCCTCACCTAAAAGATTATCACCCTTAATAAAGATATTGAGCCCTTTTGCTTTAGGCAATTCGTAATTCATAATCAGTGAAAGATTGGTGTAGTCATCGGTTTTTAATTCATTGGTCCCGATATCGCTTTGATTAAACTTATGCTCAATATCTATATTTGCTCGGAGAGCATTCCATTGGTAAGACAGACCAGAACCTAAAGTTAGCGGTGGTATTCTTGGTAGGTCACCACCATTTTTATTTTTCGCTCTAACGTAGTCACCCCAATAGCTTAGACCATAATTGGGAGACAAATTTATATTACCTTGGAATTCAAAGCCATAAAATTCAGCAGGAATATTTTGGTGTTGGAAGACTTTTAAAGCCTCTTCCTCGCCACCATGCTCGTGATACTGAACTACCCCTGTGTCTAAGAGGGCTATGTAACTACTAAAGTCAGTAAAGTAAGGTGTTAAAGCAAAGCTATTTCCTTGATTTTCCCAACCCAATGTGGCGTCGACCGTGTTGGAGCGTTCATCCTTCAACCTTCGATCACCGTGTTCAATCGTCTCTGTGGCATGATGCTTACCATAAACAAATAATTCGTCCTGGGTGGGTGCTCGTTCAGTGTGCGCAACACTAAATCCTAAGGACCAGTTCTCACTAAGTTTTGAGGTGGTGCCGAGCGACGCACTCGTGTTGTTAAAAGTTTTTTTAGATGCAGAAAAGCTAGTGCTTGTTTCATCCTCACCTTCAACTGCTGCACCATCATCACTTGTAAAGCTATTGGAGTCATATTCTTGATAGTCGTGCCTTAGACCAAAAGTCAATTGATGGTTATCTACGGCATATCTCTCTAATGCATACAGTCCAATATTATTTCGTTGGTTGTTTGCGATAAAGGAACCATTTTTTTGAGAGAAACGAAATGCACCAAAATCAAGCCCAACTACACCTCCTGATTGAGATAACAAGGAATGAACTACTTCGACCTTACCATCCGTACCTTGATCAAAGAAGTCTAGGCTAGCCGCACCATCCTCCATTTCTTCGTGCTGATAATCATTGTAACTCAGCTTAACTTTTACTTTATTAATGAGGTTTGAAAGGTCACGCATTTCAAGGACGTACTTATAGTTATCGGACGTTAAATCAATGTATGCACCGTCTTCTAATATGGTCCCGTACTCTTGCTCATGCTTGGCAAAAGAGATGCCAGTAAAGCCTTTATCAAAAAAATAGGTAGCGCCCAATCCACCGCCACCACTCTCGCTATACGAGTTTTGGAGCGTGTCTTTGCCGAACTTATCCCTATTAAATTCAGGGTCTGAATTAGCTAATCTTTCTGATACCGAGAATCCGGGAATTTTTAGATTTTTAGTATCACGATTATAAAGATCCAGGTGAAACATTGTATTGTCAGAACCAATATCTACAAGCATTGAGCCGGATGACGCAACATTAGCGCCACCATAGCTCGCGTCATATTTACCCATTACGCCCTCAACAAATTCAGGATGAATCCGATAGTCAATGATATTAACTACCCCGCCTATAGCGCCTCCTCCGTAGATAATGGATTCTGGTCCTCGGATAATTTCAATTTGTTCTGCAGCAAGAGTATCTAAGGCAATGCCGTGATCGCCAGACATATTGGAGACGTCCCTAACTTGCATGCCATTATTGAGAATTTGAATTCGATTCCTATTCATACCACGAATAACCGGGCGTCCTACACTCCCCCCCCATGAACTGTTGCTTACGCCGGGAACACTATCAAGCATTGACCCAAAAGAGGAGCTCTTATTATTTTGTAAGTTGACGCCACTTATTATATGAATAGGACGAGACATTTCATCAGAAGACAACTCGAGAGGATTTGCTGTAACGGGTATTTCTTTTAGTGCCAGTGTTTTTTCCACATCGGCATTCACCACAACACTAATAAGTATTATGCTTAACGTTAATTTATTACGCATGTTTATTCCTTAAAATATTAATTTAAATTGATTTAAATTTGTACTTTTAAGGGGTAATTAAGGTGCGCGTGATTGGTAGGCAGAAAATCTAGCTACAAGAACATTTGTTACTTTGTTGTTCTCAAAAAAAATATTTCCCGGAGCTAAATAGAAGTTTAGTGATTTTTCAAGGCCGTTGGATGTTACAAGGTTATGTTTAAGAAGACAGTCCTCACCATCATGTCCGATCTCGTTGTTAGCCTCATGAAATACGTGCTCAACGTCATGAGACAGGCTTGCTTGGACATTGAAAAGCAATGCAAACAATACAAGGAATAGGTGTATATTTTTTCTGAACATAAGGGGCAATATACTAAAACAATGTAAGAATGTAAACAACTTTATTAAATCCCATATTTTATGCGGGTATGTTTTGAGAATGCTAGGAGTTGTATGTGCAAATTAGAACGTATAGGTCCAGTTTACTCCCAAAACTAAGACTCTGATTTTTTCATCAAATAGATACTTAAACCTAAAAGCACAGAAATAATGATCTCAATAGCTATCGCCCTAGTAAGGTAGTCTGCTCCGTGAATCAATCCGGCATAAATTCTGAAAATTGCAGCAGAGCCCAACAAGCTTATTGTTGTATAAAGCCAAACATATTCATTTCTGTAAGCACCTATACAAGCCATCAAGCCTGCAGTAAAAAAGAAGGCAGTAAAATCTCCTATTTGCGTGTTCATTCCCATAGTAGTATTTCCAGGCCCTTCTACTAATACCATTGCCAAACCAGCAGCAGCAGATGCGGGATCCAAAATCCAACGTAAGGCTGAGCTAAGCATGAATAAACCAATCACTCCAGATATCACTCTTGCAATCATAATATTCTCTAATTTGTACAAGACCAGTTTACCCCCAGAAAATTAAGTGGGCAAATTGAGCATTGGGGATTTTTGTATTCAGGTAGGTATCAGCCATGTAACTGTAGCCAAGATTATTAAAACAAGCGCCAATACTAATAATAGTTTTTGAAGTTTCAATGTAGTTTTTCCATATATTTATTTTTTATTTAACTTAATCCAAGTAAAAATTCCAATAACTAGTACACCAATCCATATAAAAATAAAAGCACTACCCATTACGCTACCAATTACTGTGTTTGGGTCAAATTGCGTATTAATTGCAAGGCCAATTACAGCCCAAAGAACCACTGCTATGTATCTTTTTATACTCATAATTATTTTTTCTTACCTTCTGTTTTTTCATAAGACCACTTTTATGGGTGTAAGTAAAAAACTTTATTCATCACTTGCCACTTACCATCAACTTTAAGCACATTAAGAAAATCAGTAAAGCGAGAGCCTTTCCAATTATCTAGCTCAATTCTTACACTTGCTGTCGTCCCTACGATATCTATTTTTGAGATGTTATAAACTAAGTCTGTCGCTGCACCATTGCCATCATGCCAATCATATAAAGTTTGGATTGGTCCTGCAATCAAATCTTGCCCTACATATCCATACCATGAAGCATCACTATGAAATGTTGGCTTCATTTCAGAGCCTTTGCCTGAAATTGCACCTTTTAGATAATGCGATGTTAGTAAATTAGTTATTGCTTTATAGTCATTAAGGTCTGTGGTTGCTGTCATCTTAATCTCCAATTTTTATATGAAACCAGTTTACTCCCAGACAATTAAGTGAGCAAATAGTTTGTAATTGGCACAGTGTGCTAATCACAGGTCATGATGACGGTATTAAACGAATTGGGTTTTGTGTATCTGAATAGCTCGTCATACTTTGTAGAAGAAAATGAAGGTCATGATGACCGCAACCCCCTTCGTTTATATCAGGAGGTGTGGGAGATAAATTTTTTCTAGTAAGGTTAATTTAACGGAGTTATAAGCTAGAAGTTAAATTTTTTTATTTTTAATAATTTTAAATAAGAGATTTAAGAAGAAAATACTAATAATTTTCATTAAAATTTAATTTTAATTAGTGCTGTGACAAATAAAAATTAATTTTGTAGATTATAATAGTTACAACTTTTCATTGGTTTCGATTTGAGGCCTGTGTAAAAGAGTTGTAGTATTTTTTTAACTTTTGAGGCTAATAGCGATCAATATTTTCTTTAAGTTCCTTGGCATTGTTGGCTTTTTTTTATCTTTTCAGATTTTAGCGGCTGACGCTATTGCTGGAAAAATGAGATATAACCAAACATGCATAAATTGTCATGGCCCAGCAGGAAAAGGTGCTGCCAGTTATCCCAAAATATCTGGTAAGGAAATTCCATACATAATAGATAAGCTTGAAACATATCGGTCTGGAACTAAAATTGGACCCAATTCAGCTTTGATGATTATGATGGCAAAGCCGTTAACCGATGAAGAAATTGCAAATGTAGCTGAGTACTTAAAAGATGCAAAATATGATGTTAATAATTAGTAGGCCTTTGAATTTTATATATCTGTCTATTCAACATTATAAGGATTGCTTAATTCTTGTAACTAAATTGTTACAAAATTGTTACAAAATTGTTGCAATTTAGGTTTGAAAATAATAAAATATTTTTAAGTTTAGCAATACCTTACTAAAGGTGGACAAAATTTATTAGATTTTTATTACGAAGGTAGCAAGTAATTTTAACTTTTTTATCAGGAGACATCATTATGAAAGTATTAAGTAGTTTTAATTTGTTATCAACCTTCATAGTTTCTGCTATGTTGCTTACAGCAACATCAGGCTATGCTGAACACCATGGGTCAAAAAAAGGAATGAATGTTCCTAAAATTGGGTCAATGGTCGTTATGTCTGGATTAGAAAATCCATGGGACATGTCATTCACCGCAGACGGCTCAATGTTTTACACTGAAAAATGTAAAGGCCTTTCAGTAAAAACATCTTCTCGATCAATTAACGCGTTATACGGCATGAAAGGCTCTAAAGGCTATCAAGATGCTGGTAATGATCTTTTTTGTGAGGGTCAGGCTGGTATGTTAGGTGTTGAATTAGATCCTAATTTTGAAAAGAATCGTACTCTTTATCTTTATTCCACCTCCAATAAATATCATGGCTCTGGATGTAAAACTAATTTTGAAAGATGTGACGGTAACATTGTTATGAAATTCACGGTTAGTAAAGATCTAAAAAGTGTTTCTGAGCGTACCGATATAGTTAAAGATATTCAGTACAAACCATTCGAGTCGAATCAACCATTTGGCGGGCCAGGTGCTCACAATGGTGGAAGAATGGCATTTGGACCTGAAGGTTATCTTTGGGTAGGCACTGGTGACCGTCATAGAGGAGTTTGCCCTCAAGACAATTCATTGGCTTGCGGTGTAGTTTTAAGAATTGACGGAAATGGTAAAGGTCATCCAAAAAATAAAATAAAAGGAGATGATCGTTTTTATACTTATGGTCATAGAAATGTTCAAGGTTTAGATTTCCGCCCTAGTGACGGTCAAGTATTTACTGCTGAGCATGGACCTTGGCACAATGATGAAATTACTGCATTAGTAAACGGCGGTAATGGTGGTTGGGATCCTGCAGAAAAAATAGCAGGAAGAGATGCATGTCCTGATCAATATTGTGGTTACGAGCCGAATCAAATGGAAGGTATGACTCCAGCTGTTCGTGCAGCATATACACCAATGAGTGATACACGTTTTGGTGATTTAATGCCTCCTGCTTGGAATAATAACGGCTATTCTCAAGGAACTGGTTCTGCTGCTTTCTTAAAAGGCAAAAACTGGGGCATTTATGAAGGACGTTTAGCTACTGGAATCATGGGTATTGGTTTTGGTGGAACACCAGGCGGAATGCGTATTGACATTATTGATATTGCTAAAGACGGATTATCTGTCAAGAGTGTTATTCATATGCCTGTTGGAGTGTCAAAGAGATTCCGTGGACTAGAAATGGGACCGGATAGTGCTCTTTATGCTACTACTGACGAAGGTGAAATCTATAAAGTTTCAGCTCAGTAGATTTAGAATACTTGCCTAGCTTATAGCTATGCAGATATGAGTATATTAAAAACCCCCATTAAATCTTAGTGGGGGTTTTTTTTAACTATAAATTGATTTACATTATTAACTGGGTTGTTTTTTTTGGTTCGGCGATTAAATTATTTACAAGCAATTTTCCAGCTTAATTTATTCCTTTAATAAAATTTATATCTTTATCTAAAATAAATACACGCTTTTTCACTATCCAGGAAAAGCCAGCAGGTCTACTCATTGAAGCCTTTAAGTAAGAGCTTTACACGCATAAGACGACTCCACTGTCTAAGAATATTAAACCTCAAGGAGTGCTATTATTTTGAGGCCTCAATTGCTTGTTCAACATCTTCAATGATGTCATCAATATGTTCAATACCCACTGAAATTCTTATCAAATCTTCACTAACGCCAGCCAAAACTTTTTGTTCAGGGGTTAATTGTCTATGTAAGGTTGATGCTGGATGGCATGCGAGTGATTTAGCATCCCCCATACTAAGTACCCTCAAAATTATTTGAAGTGCGTCAATAAACCTAGCTGCCGCCTCACTTCCCCCCTTAATACCAAAACTGATGATACCTGAGGCTTGGCCCTTCGTTATTTTTTTACAAACATCATGATATTTATCATCCGGTAAGGCGGCATAATTTACCCACTCTACGCGTTCGTGGTTTTTGAGGTAGGTGGCCAAGGCAAGGGCATTTTGGCAATGTCGCTCCATCCTTACACCCAATGATTCAAGCCCTAGCATGATTAAAAAAGCGCTATGGGGTGACAAGCAGGCACCTGATTCTCTTAAAGGAACCACCCGGCAACAAGCAATGAAAGCAGCAGGACCAAAATGTTCTGTATATATGACTCCATGGTAAGACGGGTCCGGCTCATTAAGCATAGGATACTTTTTTGCCTCTTTAACCCAATCAAATTTTCCTGAATCAACAATGATTCCACCAATCGTCGCTCCATGTCCATCGATATATTTGGTAAGGGAGTGAATAACAATATCCGCTCCAAAATCAATAGGCCTACATAAATAAGGTGTGGCTACAGTATTGTCGACAATCAAAGGGATGCCATGTTTATGCGCAATATCTGCAAACTTCTTTAGATCAATAATATTACCTAAAGGGTTGCCAATTGATTCGCAATAGATAGCCTTCGTATGTTCATCTATTGCCTCATCAAGACCCTTAAAATCTGCCCCATCAACCATTTTCACAGTAATGCCCTGCTTCGGGAAGCTATGCATAAAACAGTTGTATGTCCCTCCGTATAGCTGATTGGTACTGACAATGTTGTCCCCCGCCCTTGCAATACATTGGATAGCATAAGTGATTGCTGCCATGCCAGAGGCAAGAGACAACGCTCCAATACCCCCCTCCATTTCTGCTACGCGTCTTTCTAGCACATCGTTAGTAGGGTTACCTATTCTTGAATAGATATTACCTTCCACCTTGAGGTCAAACAAATCAGCACCATGCTGCGTGTCATCAATGGTAAATCCAGAAGTTTGATAAATCGGTGTTGTTGCTGCTTTTTGGTCATTTTTATCTGAATCATAACCATGATGCAGTGCTATTGTTTCAAGTTTCATAAGTACATCCCTTTAACTATCATTTAAAATCTACTGCTCCGTCGTTAATTCTTGTCCATTTAAAGACTAAGTATTCCAGTAAGTAATTTGAGTTATAAAATTTATAAGTTCGATTAGGAAATTTGTCTACTGAACGTAATACATAATTTGCTTCAATTGATGGTTTTGATTTGCTACCCAAATATTTGGGGGTGCAGCTGGTTAGCCTGTTTTTTTTCATATACTTAAGCGTTCTACATATTCGCTGACTAACAATTTCACATCTCGCAGTCCAGCTAAAATTGATATAACCCGTATGAGCAAAAAGATTTGGTATGCCACTAAACATCATCCCCCTGTACCAACTCGTATCATTCATATTTATTTTTTTGTCGTTGACTAGGATATCAATACCCCCTAGCAATTGTGCGTTAAGGCCTGTGGCCATAATGGCGAGATCACATTCAATAACTTTTCCATCTTTTAACTTAATACCATTTTTTTCGAAATTACTTACCTCCTGGTGTTCAACTGATACTTTACTTAGCTTTACGGCTTTAAAATAATCATTATCTAAACTACATGCAGGGCGTTGATCCCAATAATCATAAGAAGGTACGTTAGTATCATTGTAATAAGAATAGCGAGCTATAATCTTCTTTCTATATGATTTTTTAAAAAGCCTGCTCTGAAAATAATCTATTAAGGTTTCAAAAGTTTTATAGCGGCGTGTTGATTTTTCATTACCATCCACATTTACAATCCACGCAGCACTTCGTTGGACTAATGTTAACCTTTTGGCTTCTTTTATAATTGCCGGTGCCATAGTGACGGCTGTGCACCCGCTTCCAATAATAGCTACACTCTTGTCTTTAAATTCCACGTTCCCCCAGTCTTGGGTATGCACAATCTCTCCTTGGTATATATTTTCATCTTTAAACTTCGGAAAATTAGGGTATTTATAATCACGCGAACCAGTACAGCAAATAATATATTGGCTAGTGAAATCTTTACGGCTAGTTTTTGTAGTCCATTGGTTGTCACTCCAAGATAATGATGTGACCTTTGTATCAAATAATATATGTTCTCTGATATTAAACTTTTTTGCAGTATCTGTTAGATAGGCTTTGATGTCTCTTCCTTGACCTATTATTGGTCCTTGCCAAGGATTAAAGCTGAACCCATAGGTGTACATATCTGTGTCTGAGCGAACCCCGGGAAACTTCATCTGATCCCAGGTACCGCCAAGATCACTTCTTGCCTCTATTATCACATAGGTAAGATTGGGGTGATTTTTTTGAAGATAGTAAGCTGTGGTTATTCCAGCTATCCCTGAACCCACAATGACTACGTCTATTTTATTCATTTTAATACCATTTATTGAACAGCCGTTAGTCAACTTAACAGTCGATAAGTTTGGTTTATATTTATATTTATATTATTGACATACTACCTAATAAATTTAAAAATTGATGAGTGAAAATCATGATTTTTTTTTATCAAGATCATGACAATATTAAATAAATTTAACGCAAGGGGTAAGTGTAATAAATTTTACTTATGATAAAGCTACAAAACAATTAATTATATTTATTAGATTTAATTCCCTACAATAAAAATTAATAAATAATTAAGGAATAATTATGAACCATAAAAAAAAACCTAATAAACCAAACGTAAAACTACCAGTAACAAAAAATGGTAATCCATGTAATGGCGATAAGGAGTGCCAAAAAAGATTGATTGAGGCATTGAGTGATTGCGTATAAAAAATTAATGCTAAAAAAGTGTGCTATCAAAGGAGTCTAACTTAGCAAGCTATTGGTTCCGAGACTCCCTGTGCATCCTACCGCTGTTGGCCAATATATGTAAAATGATAGAATCAGATTAATTAACTTAATAAGAGGTTTCATAATGCCCTTTGTAACAATAAATATACTGGAAGGTAAAGATAAAGAATATATTCGTAAAGCTTCAGATGCCATAAATAGTGCAGTTATAGAAACAATGGCTTTCCCTGATGATGATAGGTATCAAGTAGTAAATCAGCTACCGAGTGAATGCCTCCAATATCAAGGAAGAAATGAAGATAGGATTATGATGCATCTAGTTATGCGTTCTGGTCGCTCTAATAAGTCTAAACAAGCTTTTTATAAAAAAGTTGCAGAGAATCTGCATGCAGAGATTGGAGTTAAGCCTGAAAATATATTTATAACCATAACTGAAAACCATGATGTTGACTTTTCATTCAGGGATGGCATTGCTCAATTTGTTGTGTAATTTCCATACCAAAGATCATAATCTCGGTATTAAACTAAATGGTATTCGTGTATCTGAATACCTCTCAATACTTTGAGAAAAAAAAAGCCAAAATAAACCGCATTACGGATATGAACTAGTCCGTGCCTTTGCTGTTTTCTTCGTACTCCTTTAATTTTTCTTGGTATTCCTCTTCAGACAGACCATGCCAACCGATACATTTACCGTTCGGACTTCTACCGCAATCACAATCATCCATAACTTACTCCTTTATTAAAAATTCATATCTAAAATTCATATGACCAGTTTACCCCCAGACAATTAAGTGAGCAAATAGGTTGTCATTGGCACAGTGTGCTAATCACAGATTATTATGATGGTATTAAACAGGATGGTGTTCGTGTATCTGAATAGCTCGTCATGCTTTGTAGAAGAAGATGAAGGCAATGATGACCCCACACCCGCCGGCTTTATAAGAGGCTATTTCTTTGGTAATTCTTTTTTATCCAATTCTTTGGTTTTATTGATGTCTGAATTTGCTGAAATCATTTTTTCACCGTCCCATCTTTGTCCGCACCAACAAACACCTTCAGCATTTATTATACAAGTACCCCTGCCACAACAGCGTTTATCTTCCATAATTAGTCATCCTATAAATTTATTTTGATTGCCTTTGTCGTAATACTTTGTAAGAGAAAATGAAACAACGATGATCCAGATTAAGGATCTATCTTGTGACATATGTAATCAGTCCTGAATGTCTCTGCCACCCCCATATTAGGTATTAAGAATAATAGAAAATATTACTAACAAAAAACCAAAAGAGAAATACCAAATGGGTATAAACGGTTGTTGAGAAAAAAATCCTTAATTAAATTTAACATTACCTTTCATAATAGAAGAATGACCTGGAAAGCTACAAACAAATACATAAGGCTCATTGGTATTGAAAGCACTTAATTTAAATTTAACTGAAGTTGACTCACCTCCACCAATAACATTGGTGGCAACAACTACGCGCATATCGTTTACTTTTACATAATTGTTATCTAATCCTGCTGCTATTCCATCTTTTACGACAGCATCCATATCTGCTTTTTTTGTAATAACAACATTATGTCCCATCACAGTCCTAGACAAAGTACCATTAACTTTGAAATTCAGCGTTACTTCTTCACAAGTTTTTTTAATTGTAATATCCTTTGCTGTGTAGGCCATAGCTTTTGTTGCTTCAAGATTGATATCGCATTCGCCTGCATAGCCTGACGTTGCAAATAACCCTAAAAGAATAAATGATATTTTTTTCATGAGCTGCCTTTATATAATAATATTTAAGATGTCTGAATTGACAAAATTTATTCATTTTAGTTCTTGGTAGTTATTTTTATATTAAAGCTAACTAATGAATTATTATGACAGTAGCGTTGTCCTAAATTTAAGGTATGAAAATAAAATATTATTTTTTTTGTGGGTAGAAAAAATAAATATTATTAATTTTTTTACAACTTAAAAGGGATGGTTATGCTTACAAAATCAAGACAAATAGTTAAAGCTTCTCAGAAACTTAAAACACATAAAGCTTCCAAAAATACTCAACTAAAAGTTTCAAAAACGACAGACGGTTATGTTTTCGTATGTAAAGAAGGTGATACGGTATGTTGGCATAGATGGATATCCGCAATGACTGATTGTTGGTAACATTGCGATGAAGTCTTTAAGTTCTTGGTAGGTCATAAAACAAATATACTATTTTATGTCATGACCAGATTAGGTATTAAGAATAAGGGTAGGAGCAGTTTTTTCATGGGGTCAATTATTTTACTTCGTTATTTCATTTAATTACATTTGACTACTTACATAGCATTTAAAAATTCCATGCATTGTTAGTTTTTTATATCCATCATCATCTATATTACCTAACTCAATATTTTCAATTTCAAAGCGAGTTCCACATGTCTCATGAATTCGTCTTCTGAGTTCTTGCTCTAAGTCTATTTGACTCGATGAAGTATTTCCTCTTATTAATATATTGTATCGGTCTGACTCTAAAGGCAATAAGTTTACTTCCAAATTATTAGACTCATTAGCAATTACTAAATATGGTATCAAAAATAAAAGTAGGAGTAGTTCTTTCATAAACCTAATTTAGATTGTTGACCAATGTAAGCTACATTTGTATTCACATACCGTAGTTGATTGCTGGCTTTGTTTTTTACATTTTATTTGTGCGGTATCTATTCCAGTATAGGGCCCGCATAGCTTAATCATCTGATCTATTGGGTAGTCTTCGTTAAGAAAGTTATACAACAATCTTCCTTGATATGCATTTGAAATATTTGGCTCATAAAAATCTGAGTCTAATTCATTAGCCCATCCCAGATTAGGTATTAAGAATAAAAGTAATAGTAGTTTTTTCATAAGACCAGTTTACCCCCAGATAATTAAGTGGGCAAATTAGGTATTGAGAATTTTTTGCTAGAAATATTTTTTGTATTGCCTTTGGTATTTCATAGGGAATGTTTTGAGAATGCTAGGCGTTGTTTGTGCAGATTAGAATGTATAGTGGTAGATACGAATGATAGCTAGGCTTATCAGCGGGTAGCAAATCAAGTGTTAATAAATAGTAACCGTAGGTTATGGGCAACTTGGTAGAAAGATGAAAGATTTAATGGATTAAGCGCTACTCATTATATTATTCCTAAGTTAAACCGAAAAAGATGACCCACATCCACAGGTAGTTTCTGCATTTGGGTTCTTAATAACAAATTGAGAACCCTGAACGTTGTCCTGGTAATCAATCTCTGCACC
>Ga0222652_1000026_pt1 | contig 95730 bp, 99 predicted proteins | sample AntAcemetagen371_FD_179803 | JGI IMG/M metagenome (GOLD analysis project Ga0222652, IMG submission 179803) | Saline water microbial communities from Ace Lake, Antarctica - #371 | ecosystem: Environmental > Aquatic > Non-marine Saline and Alkaline > Saline | place: Antarctica: Ace Lake... | reverse complement strand
AAAAAGTTGCAGCAATAATTTGCACTGATTTTGCAGGACATCCTTGCGATTGGAAAGAAATTAAAAAAATATCCACTAAATATAGAATTAAATTGATAAACGATAATTGCCATGCATTTGGATCGTCTATTGATAACAATAAACAGTATGCGATAAAATATGCTGATTTTGTATCTCTTAGTTTCCACGCCGTTAAACACATTACCACTGGTGAAGGTGGTGCGATATTATCTAATGATAAAAAGATTATTGATTTAATTAAAATTTTAAAAACTCATGGAGTTCAAAAAAATAATTTTTCACAACCTTGGTTTTATGAGATGAAAAGACTTGGATTTAACTATAGGATAACTGATTTTCAATGTGCTTTGGGCATTAGTCAATTAAAAAAATTAGATAAATTTGTTAAGAGAAGAAAAGAAATAGCTAAAATTTACAATAAGGCCTTTTTTAAAACTTCTGATGTCAAAGTTCCTACCATCAGTCCTAATATGGGACACGCATATCATATTTACCCTTTAAGAATTGATTTTAAAAAATTTAAAATTGCTAAAGAGAAGTTTTTTAAACAACTTAAAAAATTTGGTATAAATTTGCAAGTTCATTATATTCCTATTCATCTCCAGCCATACTATCAAAAGAAATTTAAATTTAGACACGGCGATTATCCCGTAGCAGAAAATTTTTACGATCAAGAAGTATCTTTACCTATTTATTATGGACTTAAAAATCAACAAATAAAATTTGTGATATCGAAAATTAAAAAAATATTAAACATATGATAAAAAAAATTTTAAAAAATTTTTATCTTAAAACAAATAAAAAGCATTATGACGAAAACCATTTGGGAACTTTTAGTTTTTGGAGGTTATTTTTTTATAACATTTTTTTACCTGGAAGAACCATAAATAGAATAAAGTTTAATCAAATTAAAAAAAATTCCTCTAAAATAATAGAGTCATTTAGCAAAATGAAATTTAAAGAAAATAACAATTGTTCTAAAAAGGAACTAACAAATGCCCTAGATAATTTAATTAAACAGGGTGGATGTGTGATTCCAAACTATTTCTCCAGCAAGAAGATAGATGAATTTTTAGATGATAATAATGAATTGATTAAAAAGATGAGAGATTATAAATCTGATCAAATATCCTACAAAATTGAAATAGTTAAGTTATCTAAAAAACTTGTAGAGTTATGGCTAGATGAAAATTTAATTAATCTAATTAAATCTTTTTTGTCTACAAATATTTTTGCGCGTAATTATCCGTATCTCTATTATACATATGTCCCAAGCACATTAAACAAAGATAAGATTTTAAATTCAAAAGCGGCGAGCTCATGGCACGTAGATCATTCAGTATTGTTTAATTTACATATTTTGTTAGATGACATTAAGGAAGACGAAACTTGTATGGAGATACTACCCAGATCGCATAAATCATTAAATATTGCATCATTATATTCAGAGAGTGTGATTAATAAATTTTCTCAAGAAAGAATAAAATGTTTTGGATCAAAAGGTACAGTTTATATGCACACAGGAAATGTTGTTCATCGACTCAAACCAGTCGCAGGAAAAAATAGACTTAATTTGCATTTTGAATTTTCGCCGGGATCTAACATTTTGTTAGACATTGATAATATAAGTAAAACTTTAAATTCAAATTTTGATTTAAATAATTTAAATGACGAAAAAAGAGACATCCTAAAAGTTATTTTTCCTAAAAAGGAATTAAAGGGATATGAAATTAAAAAAGATAAAATCTATCCAACAAAGTTTTTAGGCATATGAACGTCGCTTTAGTTATTGCAAGAAAAAACAGCAAAAGAATACCAAACAAAAATAAAAAGAATTTTTGTGGAAAACCAATAATCTTTTGGCCCTTAAACACTATAAATAAGTCAAGAATTTTTGATAAAATTTATCTATCGACAGATGATCTTTCTATAGCAAAGTTGGGTAAAAAGTATGGAGCAAATATTCCATTTATTAGAGATAAAAAATTTGGAGGTGATAAGATTTCAACAATTAGAGTAGTTAAAGATTTCATAAAAAAAATTTCAAATAAAGAAAAAATTAATATTAAAAATCTTTGTTGTGTTTATGCATCCGCACCTTTTTTTACGGCTAAAGATCTTAAGGAAAGTTTAAAAAAGTTAATTAATTTAAAATCAGACTTTTCATTCGTAGTTAATCCAATAGATAAAGTTGTTCTAAGATCTTTTTGTTTTAAAAAAAAAAAAATTAGCTTAATAAATAAAAAATTTAGAAATTATAGATCACAAGATTTACCTGACACCTTTATTGACTCTGGTCAATTTTATTGGGCAAATAAAAGTACTTGGTTAAAGAAAAAAACAATTTTTACAGATAACACCTCTGCACTAATAAAAAATGAAAGTTTATATATCGATATTAATGAAAAAAAAGACTGGATAAAAGCTGAGAAAATTTTTAAAAAAAAAAACAAAATTTAAATTAATAAAATATCATAATAAACATATAAGATATATTTATGTATGGAGAAATGACAAAACTGTACGAGCCAATTCTTTATCTAAAAAAAAGATATCTTTCGAAGATCATAAAATTTGGATAGAAAAAAATTTAAGAATTAAAAGTAATAAAATATATATTTTTTTGAAAAATGATATTCCAATCGGAACGTGTTCTATCATAAAAAAAAAAAAAGTTTATTTTTTTAATTATTTAATTAAAAAAAGTTTTCGAGGGAAGGGTTTTTCAAAAATAATGTTAAAAAATTTTACTAATAAGATTAAACATATAAAAGTAGGACATAAAGTTTATGCTAATGTTGTTAAAAGAAATAGAATATCGTATAAATTACTTCTTAATAATGGGTTTAAATTAAATTCTGTAAAAAAAAAGTACTATAATTTAATATTAAAAAATGAAAAAAAAAAAAAAATTAAGTTTTTATCTTAACATTATTAAAGACATTGAAAATGTTAGAAAAAAAAATAATGTAAATTGGATGAATCTACTAAGAATTGGCTTTACTTATGCCCCGGAACAAACCAAAAATGCTATGTCAAAAATATCTAGTGATGACATAAAGATATCAAAGCTATTAAAAAAATTAAATTCTTAAAATGTTAAAAATTGGAATGCAGCATAAGCCATTTATAGTGGCTGAAATTTCAGGAAACCATAACGGTTCATTAACAAATGCAATAAAATTAGTTAAAGCCGCTGCTAGGTGCAAAGTTGATGCAATTAAAGTTCAAACTTATACAGCAGATACTATGACTTTAAATGTTGAAAAAAAAGATTTTATTATTAGAAATAAAAAAAGTCTTTGGAGTGGTTATAAATTGTATGATCTTTATAAAAAAGCTCATACACCATGGTCATGGCATAAAAAAATTTTTCAAGAAGCTAAAAAAAATAAATTAATTTATTTTAGCACTCCTTTTGATGAAACGGCTGTCAAATTTTTGCAACAATTTAAATTACCAATTTTTAAAATAGCTTCTTTTGAAAATACAGATCTACGATTAATTAAAATAGTAGCAAAAACAAAAAAACCAATAATAATTTCCTTAGGCCTTGCTAACTTAAATGAAATTAAAAAAGCAGTAAATATTGCCAAAAAATATGGAAGTAAAAAAATTATTTTACTAAAATGTACTAGTGATTACCCTGCTAAAACTTATGATACTAATCTAATGACTATACCATATTTAAAAAAAAAATTTAATTGTGAGGTTGGTTTTTCAGACCATACACTTGGATTGGGAGCATCAATAGCTGCAGTTGCAAAAGGGGCAACCGTCATAGAAAAACATTTTAAACTTTCAGCTAAATCAAGATCTGTTGATTCAGATTTTTCATTAGATGAGACCCAGATGAAACTATTTGTAAAAGAAATAAAAAATGCGTGGGAGTCACTCGGTAAAGTTAAAATTGGACCAGTTAAAAATGAAAAAAAAAATTTACAATTCAGAAGGTCAATCTATACTTCAAAAAAAATAGCTGAAGGAGATAAATTTTCAAAAGATAATATCAAATGTGTTAGACCAGGATACGGATTACCCACAATATATTATGATAATATTTTAGGTAAAAGAGCCAAGTTAAACATTGATAAAGCGACCCCCCTAAAAAAGATAATGATTATCAAGTAAAAATATGTACATTAAATATTGTAAAACTTGTATTTTACCAGAAACTAAACCTGACATTCAAATATTTGAAGATGGTGAATGTGATGCTTGTAAGACATTTAAAGCCAGGCCAAAAATAGACTGGAAAAAAAGAAAAAAAAAATTATTACAAATAGTTAAAAAATTTAAAAGTAGAAATAACAACTACGACTGTATTATTCCCGTTAGTGGAGGAAAAGACTCTACATATCAAACAATAACATCTTTAAAATTGGGTCTTAATCCTCTTTGCGTTGTAGCGACTACGGATATGTTATCTGATATTGGCAGAAAAAATATAGAAAATATAAAAAAATTAGGTGTAGACTGTATTGAATATTCTGCAAACCCAGTCATTAGAAGAAAAATTAATCTTTTTACCTTAGAAACAATAGGTGATATTTCGTGGGCAGAACATATTACAATCTTTACAATACCTGTAAGATTATCGTTAAATATGAAAATCCCTCTAATAATTTGGGGTGAAAATTCACAGAATGAAAATGGTGGCCCAATTAATATGCGAAATAAAAATATACTTGACCGAAAGTGGTTAGAAGAATTTGGTGGGCTATTATCCTTAAGGACTTCTGATATTCATAAGATGATGAATATTCCACAAGAATATTTAATACCCTATACCTACCCTAAAGATACAGAGCTTAAAAAAAACAAAACAACAGGAATTTTTTTAGGACATTATATTCCATGGGATGGACAAGCAAATGCAAAGCTTGCGATAAAAAATGGATTTCAAGTATATGAAAAAGAAGTAGAAGGAAATTTAGTGAATTATGAAAACTTAGATAATTTACAAATGCGAGTTCATGATTATTTTAAATTTTTAAAATATGGTTACGATAGAGTAACGGACTGGTGTTGTTGGCACATAAGAAGAGGAAGATTGACCAGAGATAAATCTATAGAAATTGCAAAAAAAAAGGGAGGAAAATTTCCTTCTAGCTACTTAGGTGTAGATTTAAAAAAAATTTTAAAAGAAATTAATTGTAGTGAAGAAAACTTTTTAGAAATATGTAAAAAATTTACAAATCCTAGATTGTTTAAATGTAATAATCGTGGCGAACCAATTTTGGATAAAAAAAATAATTTAACAAAAATTAATTACAACAACTAGCTTGAAATATAAAATTTTAATATTAGATTATAATGTAGGAAATGTTAATTCAGTCATTAAAGCTGTAAGACACCTTGGCCACGATCCTATTTTTTCTAAAAATAAAAAAGATATTGAGAAAGCAGATAAAATAATTTTACCTGGACAAGGTTCATTTGACTTTGCCATGAAACAAATAAATCACCTTAAATTAGAAAAAGAAATCTTAGAACACGTTAAAAAAAAAAAATTATTAGGTATTTGCCTTGGAATGCAAATACTAGCTTCGGTTGGTTATGAAAATGGAAAAAAAACAAAAGGTTTAAACTTAATTCCTGGTAAGGTAATTAAATTTCAATCTAAGAAGAAGATTAAACTCCCACATATTGGCTGGAATGAAGTTAAGCAGGAAAAAAAAAATAAAATATTTGATAATATTTTGGATAAAGCCGATTTTTATCACTGTCATAGTTATATTTTTAAATCTTTAAATATTAAAAACGTAATCGGCACATCAAGATATCATGACAAGTTTGCAAATGTTATAAATAAAGATAATGTATTTGGTGTGCAATTCCATCCTGAAAAAAGTTTAAAATCTGGTTTAAAATTAATCGAGAATTTTCTTAATCTTGAATAAAATTAGAATAATACCATCAATCCTTTATAGAAATTTTTCAATTGTAAAAGGTAAAAACTTTGCAAGCTGGAGAATAGTAGGAAATTTACAGCAAATAGTAAAAATTTATAGTTTGAGAGAAGTTGATGAAATTATTTTTCTCGATTTAGATGCACATAAATCTAATAATATTAATTATGATTTAATCCAAAATTTTGCCAACGAATGTTTTATGCCTGTAACTATTGGGGGTGGAATAAAAAGTTTATATGATATAGAAAAACTTTTAAAAGCTGGGGCAGATAAAATCTGCATAAATACTGAAGCCTTTTTAAACAAAAGTTTAATCTCTGAAGCTGTAAAACAGTTTGGAAGCCAGTGTATTTCAATTTCAATAGATTATAAAACATACAAAAAAAAAAAATTCATTCACATTAACTCGGGAAAAAATCCTACAAAAAAGTTATTATTTGATTGGCTGAAAGAAATAAACGACTTAAACGTTGGTGAAATTTTATGTACATCAATTGACCATGAAGGAATGATGAATGGATTTGATGTGAAGACTTTAAAAGAAATAAATTCTAAATCAAGTTCTCCAATTATTGCCTCTGGTGGCTGTGGTAGACCTAGTGATGTATCAAAATTACTCCAAAAAACAAAAGTGTCAGGCATATCAATAGCAAGTATGTTTCATTTCTCTGAATTTACACCATTAGATGTAAAAAATCATTTGAGAAAAAAAAAATATAAAATAAGAAATTAAGAATGAAATCAATTATCTTTCAAAATCTCAACATACTAACTTTGGTCTTAATTTTTTTTTTTAGAATTTCTGGGTATAAGGTTTTTTTTATAAAAATTTCATCTCTGCTGAGAAATAAAAATTTAATTAAATTTTTAAAAAAATATGATATTTTTTGGTTTAATTATCAAGAATTTGAATTAGATAACGTTGAGGTAAATCAGATGGATCTCTACCTTGAGATTGCTGGAGATATATCAAACACATTTACTGAAAAGTTTTATTCTCAAAAAATAGAAAAATTTTTTTTAAATAAAGATTATTTAAAAACAGTAATAGAATTTAATATCAAAGATCATGTTATGCAAAGTATTGAGATTGTTCAAATTTATAATTATTTAAAAAAAAAAGATAATGTTAAACTTTTATGGGCCAATAACGATAAAATAAATAATTTTATATTAAAAAAGTTTGAGATAAATAATACTAATAAGATAAATTATAGCTTTTCTATATTAAATATTTTTCTTCTTCCAATTTTTTTTTATAAATTTTTAAAAACGACTATTAATTTTTTTGTAGCAAAAAATTATAAAAGAAAAGCTGAAAAAAAGACTCTCGATAATTTAGAAAAAATTCAATCAGTATATTTTCCACATGAATTATTAACTAGGGGACTTTATAAAAAAGATTTTTTTTATTTCAAAGATGAAAAACATGCTTTGTTTCCCAAAAATATACTGCACATTGAGTGGAAAAATACTAATTTAAATGCAGATAGCATAAAATATTATAACGATAATCAAATAAATTATTTTTTTTGGAGTAAAGCATATTCAATAGATCTTATTAAGGCTTTATTAAAATTTAATTTTACAAACTTAGATTTATTTTTTAAACTTATCGTTTGGGATTTTAATTTTTTTAAAATTATTTTTTCTTCACTTTTAAAGATAAAAAAAGCAGAAATATTTTTTAATGATTATAAAGATATTAAATATTTATTTTCATCACATAGTGATCTTTTCCCTCCCGAAATACTCTTAGAAGCCAAAAAAAGAACCATTATTTCAATTTCATTGGAAGATAGAATTGTTTTATCAAAATGGTCTAATAGAATCATCTTTGATTTTTACTTTGCGTCTGGCAGCATTAGTAAAAATAATCTAATTAATAAAAAATATAAAAATATAAATAGCCAAGTATTAGATGGTTATTTAATTAAATCAAAAAACATACATGTAAATCCAATTTATCATAAAACTTCAAAACTAAACTGTCTTGTAGTCGATTACCACACAGATGAAAATTGGTATGTAAATGGAAATAATACTATTAATAATAAGAGATTAAATTGTAAATTTTATGATCTTATACTGATACTTTCTGAAAAATTTAAGAATATAAACTTTTTAATTAAATCAAAAAAATATCATTGGATCAATCAGGAATATTTTAATGGAGTTGTTCAAAAATTTAAACAAAAGAAAAATATTGAAATATTGGTAGATCAGAAAAAATGGACTCCAGAATTTTCATCAAGTTTTTGTGATTTTGCTTTTGGTTTACATAGTTCTTTGTTGGACGAAATTTTTTACGCAGGTAAACCAATAATTATTTACGATCGAGACTCCTATCCGTCAAAAATTTTTGACTATGGCAAAGAGGTAACTTTTGAGAGTTATTCTGATATTACAAGTCAATTTTCTAAACTTTTATCAAATTTTAATACTTATAATGAAAACTTGAATTCCCTTAGAAATAAACTTTTTTTCAAAGCTGATAATGAAAATTATTTTAATAATTTAAATAACATAATTAATAAAAAATCTATTAACAAGTCTTAAAATTTTTACATGAAAGAAAAAATTAATTTAATTATATCCCCATTACAAAATAAGATAAAAAACTCAAATTTAAATCAGTTTTTTTTTTTAGGAAAGTGGTGTGAAAATTTTACTTATCAAAAAAATAATTTTATCAATGCTAAAACCATACCGTATCATTGGGATGATAGAGAAAAATTATTTGAAGATTATAATAATTTAAAAAAAGTTTATGAGGAATTTCTGGATTTATTATCATCCGAAATGAATAATCTTCATAATGTAAACTTTTCTAAAAAATATTGGAGAATTTTTATTGGTCCATGGCTTTTTCATTTTATTCATATAATTTTTGATAGATGGAGCATGTTAAATTATGCATTTAAGAATTATGAGGTTAAGGAAGTATATTCTGCCACTTCAAATTTAAATTTAACGCCAAATAATTTTTCATCATTTCAAAATATAATGACAACAGAAGTATGGAATACAGGAATATATGTAGAATTAATTAAAAATTTTATAGATTTTAAAGAGATAATTTTGATTGAAAGAGACAACATATTTAAAAAAGAGATTAAGATTAAAAACAACAGAAGTTATTTTAATAAAATTTTTTCTTTAATAAATTATTTTTCAAAATCAGATAATATTTTTTTCATAAATACTTATCTTAAAAAATTTGAATTGTTTAAATTACAAATTAAGCTTGGACAGATTCCCCAGTACTATGAAGACGAAGAGTTATATTTAAAATCTGAATATAATGAAAAATTTAGAAACTGGAATATTGTAAATTTGAAAGACAGCCAATTCAAACAAATATTAAAATATATGATTCTAAAATTTATGCCTATTGGTTATCTGGAAGGATATAAAGAGCTATCAATGAAAGCGAATGATGCTTACTGGCCTAAAAATCCAAAAATTATTTTTACCTCAAGTAGTCACATTCACAATGATAAGTTTAAACTGTGGTGTGCCGGAAAAGTGGAGAAAAAAACTAAGCTTATAATCGGACAACATGGTGGTGGATTAACAACTGCTCTTTTTTCATCGCATTTTGATCATGAGATAAATATAGCAGATAAATATTTAATTTGGGGCAAAGAAAATTACAATATAAACAAAATAGTACCTTTTTTTAATTTTAAAATGCCCAGTAAAGAAAAAAATTTAAAAAAAAAAAATGATAAAAATATTTTAATTATTCTTAATTCATATTCTCAATATAGTTATGCACTAAACAGTTCGATTATTTCCTCGCAATATTCTTATTATCTTCAAAATATATTTAAAATTATTAAAGCAATTAGTCTTAATAAAAAGATTAAATTTAAGGTGAGGTTACATAAAGAGGACTATGACTGGTATACTTATGACAGAATTAAAGAAATATTTAATGATATTGAGATTGATAGAGGAGAAAACGATTGCTTAGAAGAAATGAAAGAATCTTGTTTGTGTATCTCTACTACAAATACAACTACTTATTTAGAAAGTTTATACTTAAATATTCCAACGCTAATTTATTTTGACAAAAAATTTAATCAAACAAATCTTAGCGTGCAAAAAGACATAAATAAGTTGAAAAAAATAGGCTTATTTTATGATGATCCACAAGAGCTATCAAAAAAAATAAATCAAATTTTTTCTGATATACCAAGTTGGTGGCAAAATAATTTAATTAAAAAAGAAGTTTATAGATTTAAAGAAAACTACTCGAGAGAGTCAAAAAATATTACTAAAGAACTTTCAAACTTTTTTTTAGATGAATTAAACAAAAAATAATAAAAAAACACTTTTTTTCAAGTATCGATTAATATAAAGTAAATAATTAATTACTCATTTTAACATCAAAATAGTTTACATGAAATTTAAAATTGGATTTGATAGTAGAGATAAAAAAAAAATATTTAATTATTGGGACGAAATTTTTAAGACAAATAAATGGTCAGAGGGTAAATTTACTAAATTATTTGAAGATAAATATTCAATCTATAATAATATTCAGAGTCTAAGCTTTTCCAGTTGGACCGGTGCTGCAGAAGCAATTTTTTCTTATTTTAAATTAAATGGAAAAACTATTTTGTGTCCATCTAATACTTTTCAAGCCACCCCTATGCTTAGCTCACTAATGGGAGCTAAGGTAAAATATGTAGATTGCAATAAAAATGATCTATGTTTATCTTTCGAAGATCTTAAAAAAAAAATTAAAATTCATAATCCTGCTGCAGTTTGGGTTGTTCATATAGGCGGACATATATCTTTTGAAATTGAGAAAATTGCAAAATATTGTAAAAAAAAGAAAATTTTACTTTTTGAAGATTGTGCGCATTCTCACGGAGCAAGTTTTAAATTAAAAAAAGGGGGAGGTTGGGGAGATGCAGCCGTTTATTCCTTTTATGCCACAAAAACTATAAGCACAGGAGAAGGAGGTTTACTTGTTTCTAAAAATAAGAATTTAATTGAGCATGCAAAAAGTTATAGAAATTATGGAAAACCATTTATGAAATTTTCTGGTAAAAACTATAGAATGAGTGAATTTAATGCTGCAATTGGGTGTGCTCAAATTGATAGATTAGACGAGATTGTTAATTGGAAAAATGAATATGTTGATAAAATTAAAAAAAATTATAGTAATATTTTGAAATTGCCTGATAAAATGGTTTCAGGTTATTATAAATTTATAGTTTTTGATAAAATAAATAATAGCACTGGCAAGGTTTATGATATTGGTTGTCATAAAATTTTTAAACAAAAAGTAATTTTAAAAAATACAGATTGGGTAAATAAAAATCACTGGTGTGTTCCAGTTTATTATAAAGGATAATATGAAAATTTTAGTTACAGGTGGCTCTGGCTTCATAGGCAGTCACATTGTTGATGAACTCTCAAAAGACAAAAATAATAAAATATTTATTTTTGATATTGCTCGACCAGATCACCCAATATCAGAAAATGTGAGATATATTGATGGAGACATATGTTATAAGACATCCTTAGACAAATATATTCCAGGATGTGAGGAAGTTTATGATTGTGCAGGTGTACTAGGCACTCACGAATTGGTCTTTCAAACAGAAAGAGCTATAGATACAAATATTAAAGGAGCTTTTAATGTTTTACAATCTTGTTTAGACAACAAAGTAAAAAGAGTCTTTCACCCAACAAAACCTTTTTTTAAATCATACCACGAAAATACTTACACTATTTCAAAAATTACCGCTGAAAATTTCACAAGAATGTATAAAGAAGTTTACGAAATGGATATAACTATTTTAAGATGGATGAATGCGTCAGGACCTAGGCAACACACTTACCCTGTTAGAAAATTCATTCCACTGGCAATTTGTCATGCCCTTTTAAATAAAGATATTGAAATTTATGGAACAGGGAACCAAACGGTAGATATTATAGATGTTCGAGATATTGCTTCTATAGCTATAAAGTCTGTTAGAAGTGGGTTGGGAAAAAATCAAGAAGTTTACGATGTGGGCACAGGATTTGCTGTAAGTTGTAATGAAGTAGCTAAAAAAATAATCGAACTTTCAAAAAGTACCTCAAAAATAAAGTACTTACCAATGAGAATAGGTGAAGCACTAGATACAAAGATAGTTGCAAAAACACATGCAGAACTATTTAAAAAAATTGATTTATCTCTTCAGTATTCATATGAGGAAACTTTGTTAGGATGTATAAATTATATGAAAACTTTAAGTAAAGAAGAATTAATTAAATCTTATAATTATTTTCAATAAATTGAAAAGCGATATTTCAATAATAATTTGCAATTATAACAACCAAAGCTATCTAAAACGCTGTTTGAACTCTATTTACTCTCAAACAGTAAACTCTAATAAATATAAAGTTATTTTTGTTGATGATGCCTCAACAGATTCATCACTATCATTGATTTCAAAATACTTAAAAAAAAGAAATTTTATATTAGTAAAAAACAAAAAAAACCTAGGTTTAATAAAAAGTTGCAACAAAGCATTAGAATTATGTAATACAAAATACTTTGTAAGAGTTGACTCCGATGATTATGTTTCAAATTTATTTGTAAGTAAATTTTTAAAAGAAATTAAGAAAAACTATGATTTTGTATTTTCCAACTATTATGTTGTTAAAAATAAAAAAACTAAAAAGATAAAATTAAAAAAAATCGATATTTTTAACTTTATTTCTTGTTCTATAGCCATGAAAGTAGATTTTGTAAAAAAAATTGGTAAATATAGAGATATGTTTTGGGAGGAATATGACCTTTATATTAGATATTTAAGTAAATATCACAAAGTAAAAAAAATAAAAGATTATTTGTATTATTACAGAAGGCATCAATCTAATATGACAAATTCTAAAAAAAATATAAAAATTGGGTGGGTCAAACTATATTCAAGACATAGTTTAAGTAAAATAAAAAAAATAAATCTAAGCCTCTCAAAACTTCAGTAAAAAATGAAACAAAATAAAATTACATTAATTGCAGAAATAGGTGAAAATTATCTAGGCAGAATACATCTAGCAAAAAAATTAATTACATTAGCTAAAAAAGCAGGTGCAGATTTTGCAAAATTTCAATCTTACAATGAAATGTGTTTACGAAAAAACGACCCAGAATACGATTGGTTTAAAAAAGTTGCCCTGAAAGATAGCGAACATAAAGCTTTGAAAAAATTTAGTATTAAAAATAAGATTAATTTTTTAAGCTCTCCCTTTAGTTTGGAGAGGGCGAAATTCTTATGTGAAAATTTAGGTCTCAAAACAATAAAAGTTGCCTCGAGTAAAAGTTTAGATTTAAACTTGTTAAATTACTTAAATAAAAAATGTAACAAAGTTTATTTTTCAACAGGAATGCTAACCCTTCAAGAAATTAAAAAATCAATATCTAAATTAAACAATGTAGATGTATCAATCATGCACTGTGTAAGTGAGTATCCTTTGAAAATTCAAAACGCAAATTTACTAGCTATAACTAAACTAAGACAAGAATTTTTAAAACATGAAATAGGATATTCAGACCATACCATTGGAAACTATGCAGTTTATACAGCTGTTTCACTCGGAGCGTCTGTTATTGAAAAACATTTTACAATAAATAAAAAATTAAAGGGTACAGACCATATTTTGTCAGCTGACTTTGAGGATTTGAAAAATATAAGAAAAAATATTGATCAGATAAAAACTTTACTAGGTAGAGAAGAAAAAAAACCATCAAGAAAAGAAAAAAAAATTAAAAAATTTATGATGAATAGATTTATTTAGCCCATGAGTAATGTGGTGGGTATAATCCAGTCAAGAATGGACTCGAGACGTTTTCCAAAAAAAATGTCAGCTAAATTAAAAGATGCTACTATTATAGAGTGGATTTTAAAAAGAGTTCTTAAGTCAAAAAAATTAGATAAAATAGTTTTAGCAACAACAAGAAAAAAAAGTGATAATTTTCTAGTCAGTGCAGCTAAAGATCATCGAGTGTCTGTATTTAGAGGAGAGTCAGAAGATGTTTTAGACAGATATTACAAAGCTGCAAAATTCTATAAAGCTAATATTATTGTTAGAATTTGTGGAGACAATCCATTTATTGACCCAAACATGATAGATAAATTAATTCAAAATTTTGCTAGCAAAAAATATGATTATGGATTTAATCATCAAAGTAGATTGAATTTTAAATGTGTTGATGGTTTTGGGGCTGAGATTTTTAATTTTAAAACATTAGACAAAATTAATAGTGATGAAAAAAGTATTAAAATCAGAGAACATGTTACATTAAGCATTTGGAAAAATAAATTAAAGTATAAGATACAACCAGTATATTCTGGAACTGGTTTAAATTACCCAAAAATAAAATTTGATGTAAATACAAAAAGAGATCTTGCTAATTTAAATAGATTTTTAGAAAGTTCTGATATAAATATTAGATCTGACTATAAAATTATTTTAAAAAGTTATTTAAAATTTAAAAAAAATGAATTTAAAAATACTAATAAGAAATATTAAATAATATGGATACCAAGTTCTTAAAAAATTATTTTTCTTCTTTAAAAAATCTTTTAAATTTTGACGAAAAAACATACAAAAAACTAATTGAAGTAAAAAAAATTTTATTAAACGTTAAAAAAAAAAATAAAGTTATGATATTTGGAAACGGAGGAAGCGCTGCCATTTCTAGTCATTTTAGCGTTGATATAACAAAAAATGCAGGTATCAGATGTTGCAACTATAACGAAGCGGATCTTATTACATGTTTTTCAAATGATTATGGTTATGAAAAATGGGTAGAAAAAGCAATTAATTTTTATGGAGATCCTGGAGACGTGCTTATTATAATTTCAACAGGCGGGAAGTCACAAAATATAGTTAATGGATGCAAGGCTGCAAAAAAGAAGAAGTTTAAAAAAATTATAACTTTAACAGGTCATCAAAAAAACAATCCTGTTTCTAAAGCTGGTAATATAAATTTTCACGTACAAAGCAAAGCTTATAATTTAGTGGAAAATGTTCATCAAATTCTACTACTATCTATAATTGATTTAATTATTGGCAATGAGGTCTATCCGGTTAATTGATTTTTAAATCTAAAAAAAATTATTTTTAAAATTATCTAAAATTTTAAAAATTTTTATTCTTTAAAGCTTTTATGCAAAAAAAAATTCTGATTATTGGAGGAACTGGATTTATAGGGCATCATTTAGCTAAAGCATGTATCCAAAAAAAATGGAGAGTTACTAGCGTTTCTTTAACAAAACCTTCTAAAGAAAGGTTTGTGAAAAAAGTAAAATATATTTTATGTGATATATCGAAAATTAAACTCATTAATAAAAACTTAAACGGTAGTTATAATTATATTGTTAATCTTGGTGGGCATGTTGATCATAATAATAAAATTAAAACACACGCTAGTCATTTTAAAGGTTTAAAAAATTTAATTTATTTTTTTAAAAATAAAAACATTAAATTATTTGTTCAAATAGGGAGTTCGTCAGAATATGGTAAAGCAATTTCACCACAAAGAGAGTCAGCACAAGGAAGACCTATAAAAGTTTACGGAAAATCAAAGTTACTAGCTACTAGACAAACAATACAAGCGTTCAAAGATCACAAGTTTCCATGTACAGTTTTGCGACTTTATCAAGTGTATGGTCCTGGACAGTCTTTAAATAGATTTTTACCATATTTAATTTCTTCGTGTATTCAGAATAAAAATTTTCCATGTTCAAATGGTGAGCAAAAAAGAGATTTTCTACATATAAATGATTTATTAAATGTTTTTTTTAAAATTTTTAAAAATTCAAATGCCATAGGAAAAATATTTAATATAGGCTTAGGAAAACCAACAAAACTTTTAACTATTATTAAAAAAGTAAAAAAAGTTTTAAATGGAGGCAATCCTATTTATGGTAAAATAAAACTCAGAATAGATGAACCTAAAGTATTATATCCCAATATATCTTTAGCAAAAAAATATTTAAAATGGACTCCAAAAATTCAATTTCCAAAAGGTTTACAAAGAACTATATTAGATTTTAAGAAAAAATAACTATTTATATGAGAAAAATATCTTTTTTTATTTATAAAATTATAAAATTCATAGATTTAATATTTATAAAATTTTTGAATAGAAGCTTTTTATTATGGTTTGCAGACTTCATTAATGAAGATCAATACTCAAGTGTAAATATATGTGAGAAAAAAACTTATTTTTTTACGCCTAATCAAACTATAAAATGGAGAGTAGATACGTTATTTACAAAAGAACCAGAAACAATTGAATGGATAAATAGTTTCGACAAAAAAAAGAAAATAATTTTTTGGGATATAGGTTCAAATATTGGCTTGTACTCTATTTACGCCGCACAAACGTATAATGATATTGATATTGTAAGTTTTGAACCGTCAACTAGTAATTTAAGAATACTAAGTAGAAATATTTCTGTTAATAATTTAGTAGAAAAAATAAAGATTAATCAATTACCTTTAGGTGAAAAACAAAATACAAATTTAATTATGCATGAATCTGAATTTATAGAAGGTTGGTCTATGAATACATTTGGTGATCCAATAGACCATCAGGGTAAGAAATTTAAGAGCAAACAAAGCTACAGTATTTTTGGTAATAATATAAATTTTTATATTGAAAACAAAATATTAGATTTTCCAAATTATATAAAAATTGATGTAGATGGTTTAGAACATAAGATTTTAAAAGGTGGAAACAAATGTCTTGAAAATGAAAAACTTGAAAGTATTTCAATTGAACTTAACGAAAATTATATTGAACAATTCGAGGAGGTAACTCGCATAATGAAAGAACATAACTTTTTGATAAAGCAAAAAAAACATGCCAAAATGTTTGATAAAAGTGAATTATTTTCAAATACATATAACTATATTTTTGAGAGAAAATGAGATTAAAAATAATTGAAAATTTTCTTAATACAGAAGATCTAGACGGTCTTTGCTCTTTAGATATAAAACCTGTTGGACCAAATGAAATTAAAGTATATCAAAATATAATAACTGGAGACCAAGTACGCAGAAATGATTGTATTGATCTTAAGTTACTCAAAGACATGAATGATCGTTATCATAATCTAGCTATGAAAATATTAAGAGAATTGAATCCAAAAAAAGTGAGTTTATACGATTACTCAGAATTCTATATTATTGAAACCGGTTCAAATTATAAATTTCCAATTCATGACGATATACCTAATAAAATTTTAAGTGGAGTAGTATATTTAAAACCAGAAAAAAACAGTGGAACATTGTTTTATAAAAATAAAAAAGGTGAAGCCAAAGAAGAAGTTGAGTGGAAAGTTAACAAAGCAGTTTTTTTTTCAAGAGCAGAAAAAGAAACATGGCATTCTTATCAAGGTGATGGTAAATCTAATCGATTAGTACTGGTATATAATTTAATGACCAATAAATTAAAAGATGTTTATAAAATTGAGGGTAAAAGTTATTATTTAGGAATGTTAAGATTTAAAATTAATTATTATCTTCATAAGTATTTTAAATTTACAACATAATTATTATCAATCTAAGGAATTCATTATGAAAGTAGTTATACTAGCTGGAGGATTTGGAACTAGGTTTTCCGAAAAAACAAAGCTTATTCCCAAGCCTATGATAAAGATAGGAAAGTACCCCATTTTAGTTCACATCATTAATTTATATTTAAAAAATGGCTTAAACGATTTTTACATTTTAATGGGATATAAAAATCAAGTAATAAAAAAATATTTTAAAAATTTTACAAAGTTAAATAAACCATTTAAATTTAAATTAAAAAATAATTATTGCAATATTACATTGCTTGATACTGGAAAAAATACGATGACTGGTGGTCGTTTAAAACAAATAAAACCTTTTTTAAAAAATAGGGAAAAATTTATGTTTACATATGGAGATGGTGTTTCCAATATAAATATAAAAAAACTATTAAAATTCCATAAAAAAAAAAATAAATTAATCACTGTAACTGCTGTAAGACCACAAGCTAGATTTGGAGAGTTAAAAATTAAAAAAAATATTGTGACTTCGTTTAAAGAAAAACCACAGACTATAAGTAGTTGGATCAATGGAGGTTTTTTCGTAGCCAGCAAAGAGTTTCTTGACTTAATTAGTGGTCCAAAAACTATTTTAGAAAAAGAACCCTTAGAAAAAGCATCAAAAAAAAAACAACTTTTAGCTTATAAACATTCGGGCTTTTGGAAGTGTATGGATACTCTGAGAGACAAATTAGTTCTTGATGAGATGTATAAAAAGAAGTTATTTTAAATTTAAAAAATAAATTTAAATGTTAAAAACTACTGGGGGATTAGCTCAAAAGTAGAGTGTCGCATTGACATTGCGAAGGTAGTTGGAGCGTTACCAACATTCCCCACCAATTAAGCATTATTATAAAAATTAATGAATGACACTTAAATAGTTACTAAACACGCATTTACCTAGTCATTCTAAAAATACTATCAACTTTACATTATCTAATAAAACCAATATAAGAAATTGCCTGGTAATTATTGCGAAGGGGCCACACCCGATCCCATTCCGAACTCGGAAGTAAAGTCCTTCAGCGCCAATGGTACTTTGTCTTAAGACATGGGAGAGTAGGACATTGCCAGGCTAAAAATTTATTTTATGAAGATAGCAAGCTCACTAAAATCATTAAGAAAAAGAGATCTGAACTCTAAAATTGTTAAACGTAGAGGGAAGATCTACGTAATAAATAAAAAAAACCCAAGATATAAAGCTCGACAAGGTTAATAGCATGAGCGACCAAGATTACAAAAATACCTGGAACGGTTTTACCAAGTTCGTATTATACGGAACAGTAGCAGTAATCTTACTTCTAGTAATATTAGCCGTAACCTTATTATAGAAATTAAAAAAGTGTCTGTTGGATCAATAAAAGAAAATATTAGTTTAGAAAAAAGAGTAGCAATTACTCCTGAAACTGCCAAAAATATTATTTCCTTAGGATTGAATATAAATTTAGAAAAAGATTATGCCAATCATTTAGGTATTAAGGATAAACAATATGAAGATGTGGGTGTTAAGTTTTATAATAGTCCTTTAGATGTAATTGATAATTCTAAATTAATACTCAAGGTTAATTGTCCTACCGATCAAGAGATCAAAACTCTAAAAGAAAAAAGTATTTTAGTTGGAATTTTCAATCCATCTAAAAATGAAAATAAACTTAAGGAAATAACAAAAAAAAATATTAATATTTTTTCATTGGAGTTATTACCTCGTATTTCAAGAGCACAATCAATGGATGTTTTATCTTCACAGTCAAATCTTGCTGGCTATAGAGCGGTAATAGAATCTATTTATGAATTTGAAAAAGCTGTTCCAATGATGATGACTGCTGCCGGCACAGTTCCAGCAGCTAAAGTTTTAGTTATCGGCGCAGGTGTTGCAGGCTTACAAGCCATAGCAACAGCAAAAAGACTTGGTGCTGTAGTTTCTGCTACCGATGTAAGAGCTGCATCAAAAGAACAAGTTGAAAGCTTAGGTGGAAAATTTTTAACGGTTGAGCAAGAAGAAAATTTAGAAACAGCAGGTGGTTATGCTAAAGAAGTAAGTGAAGAATTTAAAAAAAAACAGTCTGATTTATTAAAAAATGCAATGACTAAAAATGATATTGTGATTTGCACTGCCTTAATACCAGGCAAGCCTGCTCCTAGAATTTTAAACGAAGAACTTGTTAAGTTAATGAAAACAGGTTCTGTAATATATGATTTAGCTGTTGAGCAGGGGGGTAATGCAGCCTATTCAGAAGTTGATAAAATAAATATTATTAATGGTATAAAAGTTATAGGAATTAAGAATTTAATGAATAAATTACCATTAACAGCATCAAGTCTTTATGCAAAAAATTTATTTAGTTTTATTAGAAATCTTTATAGTAAAGAGAAGAAAGATTTTAATATAAACTTAGAAGACGAAATTATTTCAAAAACATTAATTAAATAATGAAAAATTATGGAAATTGATCCTTTTATATTTAGACTTAGTATTTTTATTTTGTCAATACTCATTGGTTATTTTGTTGTTTGGAGTGTTACGCCTTCATTGCATACTCCTTTAATGTCAGTGACTAATGCTATTTCATCAGTAATAATTGTTGGAGCCATTATCGCATCTTTTAGTTCAAGTGGAGGGAATATTTCATTTTCAAATATTTTGGGTTTTTTAGCTGTAATATTAGCAGCTATAAATATTTTTGGTGGCTTTCTAGTAACGCAAAGAATGTTGCAGATGTATAAAAAAAAAGAAAAAAAGAAAAATAAATAATGTCAGCCAACCTATCTTCAATTTTATTTTTAATAACTGGAGTTCTATTTATATTAGCACTTCGAGGCTTGTCTTCACCTGAAACTTCAAGATTGGGAAATTTCTTTGGGATTGCTGGTATGGTTCTGGCGATAGTTGTTTCAATTTTATCTGTAGACATTTTATTTACTAATCTAATCTATTTTATAATCGCTCTTTCCATTGGTGGAATTATAGGAGGGATAATTGCATTTAGAATACCAATGACTGCAATGCCCCAACTCGTTGCTGGTTTTCATAGTTTAGTTGGTTTAGCAGCAGTGTTAGTTGCGGTATCTGCTTATTATAGCCCTGACTCTTTCGGTCTAGGAACTTTTCAAAACATTAAAACTGCTAGCATTATTGAAATGGGATTAGGAGTGTCTATTGGTGCTATTACATTTACTGGATCAATTATTGCTTTTATGAAACTTCAAGGCCTTATGTCTGGCTCGCCAATAACGTTCACTGGGCAACATTACTTAAATGCCATATTAGGAATTTTAATTTTAAGTTTAATTTTTTACTTAATTGTTAATCAATCTTCACAAATTTTTTGGATATTAATCATAACGTCATTATTAATTGGGTTTTTGATTATTATTCCTATTGGCGGAGCTGATATGCCAGTAGTTATATCAATGCTTAATTCCTATTCAGGTTGGGCAGCTGCTGGAATTGGTTTTACCCTAGAAAACACAGCATTAATTATTACAGGAGCATTAGTTGGATCTTCTGGTGCAATACTTTCATATATAATGTGTAAAGGAATGAACAGATCATTTCTAAATGTAATTCTTGGTGGGTTTGGTACGGATAGTTCGTCAAATGTTTCAAAAGAAAAAGGAGAGCAAAAACCTGTTAAAAGCGGAAACGCAGAGGATGCGGCTTTTCTTATGAAAAATGCATCATCAGTAATAATAGTTCCTGGTTATGGAATGGCAGTAGCGCAAGCTCAACACGCACTTAGAGAGATGGTGGATAAGTTAAAAAAAAACGATGTTAAAGTGAGTTACGCTATTCACCCAGTTGCAGGAAGAATGCCCGGTCACATGAATGTATTGCTAGCAGAAGCAAATGTTCCTTACGATGAAGTATTTGAGCTTGATGATATTAATAATGATTTTGGAAACACAGACGTTGCTTATGTAATTGGAGCAAACGATGTCACAAATCCAGTAGCAAAAACAGACCCTAAAAGCCCTATATTTGGCATGCCTATTTTAGACGTTGAGAAATGTAAATCTGTTTTATTTGTTAAAAGGGGCATGTCACCTGGTTATGCAGGTGTAGATAATGAACTTTTTTATAGAGACAATACTTTGATGTTATTTGCTGACGCCAAAAAAATGACAGAAGATATAGTTAAGAATCTAGATTAGTGAAAAATAGAACTGTCATAATAATTCCAGCGAGATATGGCTCAAGCAGATATAGAGGAAAACCTTTAGTAAAAATTTTAGGAAGAGAATTAGTTTTAAGAGTAGCCGATGTTTGTAAAAAAACCGTAGGTAGATCTAGTGTATATATTGCGACAGATAGTAAAAAAATTGCTAATGTTGTTGAAAAATCTAATTATAAAGCAATTTTTACATCAAGAAATTGTTTAACTGGAACAGACAGAGTTGCAGAAGCTACAAAAAAAATAAATGCGAAAACTTATATAAATGTTCAAGGAGATGAGCCTCTAGTTAACCCTAGAGATATTAAGGCAATTATTAATGCAAAAAAAAAATTTCCTAATTATGTTATTTGTGGCTATGATAAAATTCACAAACTACAAGATCCTAAAAGCTTAAACTTGCCGAAGGTAGTAGTTAATTCAAAAAAAGAACTTATTTATATATCTAGGTCTTTGATTCCTGGATCAAAAAAAACAATTCAAAATAAAAATTATTTTAAACAAGTTTGTATTTACGCTTTTAACAAAAATGAACTAAAAAAATTTTATTCGTTAAAAAAGAAAAGTGAAATAGAAAAAATGGAAGACATTGAAATTCTAAGATTTTTTGATTTAGGTATAAAAATTAAAATGATTAAATTGAATTCAAATTCTGTTGCTGTTGATGAAATAGCTGATGTAAAAAAAGCAGAAAAAATTATTAAACAAAAAAATAGATATGAATAAAAAATTTATAGATCCTAATATAAAAAATAAATCAAAAACAGTTGTAGATAAAATTCAACTTTTTAAACATCAGGGTCTTATGCTTCCTTTGCCAACTGAAATTGAGATAAGTGAATCTGGAACTTGCAATAGAAAGTGTTCCTTTTGTCCGCGTAGTGCACCAGATTTCGAAGACAAAAAAGAGTTTATTAGTAATGTTTTACATGAAAAACTTTGTTTTGAACTTAAGGAACTTAATTACAAAGGAACTATTAGATATAGTGGTTTTGTAGAACCACTATTAGATAAAAATATCTATAAATTAATTAATATGACACGTAATTATTTACCCGAGTCAAATATAGAGATGGTAACCAATGGCGATCCACTAAATCTTGATCGATTAAATAAATTATTTAAAAGCGGGCTAAATCGAATCTTGATAAGTGCATATGACAGCAAAGAGGAAGCAAAAAAACTAGAAGATTTATGTTTAGAGGCCAATCTTAATATTGAACAATACATAGTTAGGCACAGGTATTACTCTGAAGATCAAGATTTTGGGATAACTCTTAGTAATAGATCTGGATTAATGGAAAAAGCTGAATTCAAAATAGAAAAACTAAAAGAGCCTCTCAAAAAACCTTGTTATATACCTGCGTATACTTTTTTTTTAGATTATCAAGGTGATGTATTGATGTGCCCTCATGACTGGGGTAAGAAATTAATATTAGGAAACTTAAATCAAAATAAACTATTGGATATTTGGTTTAACAAGAAATCAATGTCTATTAGAAAAATGCTAAACAACTCAAATAGAAATTTTTCACCATGTAACGTTTGCGATGTAGAAGGTACACTGATGGGTGAAAAAAATTCAAAATATTTTAATCAGTTATGAGAAAAAAAATATTAATAATTGGTGGAAACTCAGATATAGGCATAGAAGTTGCAAAAAATTTTTTAAATGAAAAAATTTATGATCTAAATATTCACTATAATTCTAATATAAAAAATTTAAAAAAATTAAAATTTAAATGTAGATTTATCAAGTCTAATTTTTCAGATCACAATCAAGAAAAAATATTGAAAAAATTTAATAATAATTACGATATTATTATCAATTTAGTTGGATATATCAGCAATCAATCATTTGAAAATTTTAAAATTAAAGAATTTTTCAAAACCATAAGCGTAAATAGTTTACTTCCACTTTTGATAATTAGAAAATCTTTAAACAATATGAAAAATAAAAAATATGGAAGAATTATTAATACTTCTAGTATTGGTGTAAAATTTGGAGGTAGTGAAACTACCTACTTATATTCTTTAAGCAAACATATAAATGAATTCATTCCAAAATATTTAAAGAAATTATCGAATAAAAACATTCTATATAATTGCTTAAGAATAGGTGTGGTGGATACAAAATTGCATAAAAAAGTAAAAAAAAAAGATCTAATTAAAAGAGTAAATCTAATACCTCTAAAAAAAATGGCAACACCAAAAGAAATATCAAATTTTATATTTTATTTGGTAAAAAATAATAATTTTATTAACAACGAAGTGATTAACATTTCTGGTGGCGAGTAATTACTTATTTCACAATAAAAAATTATATCTAAAATAAAAAATTAATTTTAATTTTTATAAAAAAAAAAAAATTTAAAAAAAAAAATAATAAAAATTTAATTTATAAAATTTTAGTCAATAAAATAAAAAAGAAATTAAAAAATTATAATTTAAAAAATTTTAAGCCAAATCATGATATACCAACTTACTTTGCGTCGTATTACCACGGGTATGGGTTAAATTTTATAAAAAAAACTCTTGGAGTAAAAAATGATTTTTTTATTTTTTTATTTTATATAGTTAAAGACTTAGCATATTCATCAAATTATAATGATATCAAACTATTAAATAATAATAAAAAAAATTTATTTGATAAGATAATTTTCACCTGGGGACACAAAAAAAATTTTGAAAAAAATGGTTCTTTGCAGGATAATTACTTTAATATAAACTCTAGAAGCACCCGCAATACTCATTGGGTGGTACTATTTGTAGACAAAAAACTACCTATAAAAATAGATAAAAATATAAGTTTGATACATATCGTCAATAGAAAAAAAATTAATTTTTTTTTAGTATTAAAAATTTTAATTTCTAATTTTAAATATTTAATTTTAGATTATCAATATTATTTATTTGCAATATCAAGTCATAATTTTTTATCACAAAAAATTGAGCATCTTTTTGAAAAATTGATAAAAAAAAAAACAAAATCAGTTTTATTCACATATGAAGCTCAACCTTTTCAGAATAAAATAATTCAACTGCTAAAAAATAAAAATATAAAAACACTTGGGTATATTCATTCACCACCATTAGCATTACCTACAAATTTTATTAAAAAAAAGGACTCGCCATCTAAGATATTCGTAAATGGTAGAGATCAAAAGAAATGTTTCATGAAGTTAGGATGGAATAAAAATGAAATTAAAATAGTACCCTCGTATAGATTCTTAGATATTAAAAAAAATTTCTCTAATCAAATATTTTTTCCTATCTCTATTAAATCAATTAAAGAAATTTTAAGAAACTTAGAGTTTCTTAAAACAAACTTAAAATTGAACTTAAATAATTTTAAAATAAGAAATCATCCTGCTTCTAATAACTCGCAAATACATAAAAAACTTGCACTAAAAATAAATAATTTAAAAAATAATTCCTATGGCACATCGTTAGATAATTCTAATTTTAAAAACTATTCAATATTTATTGGAGCATCTGGCTCAATAATAGAAGCTCTTGAAAGAGGCATTAAGGTAATTCAGATAACAGAGCAACCAATTTTAGACTTTTATTCAAATTATTTTTGGAAAAGTATTAAGGCTAAAAGAATTAGTAATAATATTTTTATTTATACTCTATTAAAAAAAAAAAATTTAATTGAGTTAGGAAAAAAACCTAAAAATTTAAATGTGTTTTTTAAAAACAGTGACATTTAATTTTTAATAATATAGACTTAATTTATATTATGAAAACTAAAATATTTTGTGATAGCGCAGACTATAAAGTAATAAAATTTTTTAATAATAAAAATATTGTTGATGGATTTACTACCAACCCAAGCTTAATGAGACAGTCTGGCGCAAAAAACTACAAGGAGTATTCCCTCAAAATTTTAAAAATTTGTAAAAAAAAACCTATTTCATTTGAGGTATTTGCAGACGATCAAAAAGAAATACTTAAACAGGCTTATAAGATAAATAAATGGGGAAAGAATGTTTATGTAAAAGTTCCAGTAGTAAATTCAAAAGGAAAATTTATGGGAACTGTCATTAAAGAACTCAGCTCGAAAGGAATAAAATTGAATATTACTGCAGTTTATTCTTTGAACCAAGTAAAGAAAATATTTAAATGTTTAGACAAAAAAACAAAATCAATAATATCTATATTCGCAGGCAGAATGGCTGACAAGGGAAAAGATCCTCTTCCAATATTTAAAAAAAGTATTTCGATAACAAAGAAATATAAAAATATAGAAATACTTTGGGCAAGCACAAGAGAAGCTTATAATTTTATGCAAGCAAAACAATTAAGTTGTAACATTATAACTATGCCTCCAAAAATAATTAATCAAATTTCTTCTTTTGGCAAAACTTCTGAACAATTAACTCTTGAGACAGTTAAAGGTTTTTTAATAGATAGTAAAAAATCAAATTTTAAAATTTAGTTTAAGCTTCTTAAATTATTATGCAAAAAAAACCTCTTGTTAGCATTATAATGAATTGTTTAAATGGATCTAAATATTTAAATGAAGCTATAAAAAGTGTTCTAGATCAAACTTATAAAAATTGGGAAATAATTTTTTTTGACAATAATTCAACTGATCAAAGTCATTTAATATTACAAAAGTATAGTGAAAAAAGAATCAAATATTTTAAATCCAAAATAACTCACACACTTTACAAAGCTCGAAATTTAGCGATTAAAAAAAGCAAAGGTGACTTGATAGCTTTTCTAGATGTAGATGATTGGTGGACTAAAGATAAGCTAAAAAAGCAAGTAAATTTTTTTGTAAACAATAAGGCTGTAGATGTAATTTATTCTAATGTTTTTATATTTGATGAAAAAAAAAAGGAAAAAAAAATTTACATAAAAGGGAAACTTATTACTGGAAAAATAACACAAAACCTTATTAATAAATATGAGTTACCAATTTTATCTTCAGTTGTAAAAAAAAAAGTCTTTAAACAAATAAAATTTGATAATAGATTTACAATAATAGGTGACTTTGATTTTTTTGTAAGGCTTAGTTTAGTAAGAAATATCTCAGCTATTCAAGAACCGCTTGCTTATTATAGAATTCACAGTTTTAATTTGTCAAAAAAAAGAATTGATTTAAATATTAAAGAATTAAATATTTGGTTGTCTGAAAAAAAAAAAGAAAAAAAATTTAAAAGCTTAAACTTTTCAAGACTCTATAGTTTGGTTGAAACCTTGAAAATTCAAAAATATTTTATTGATAGAAAGATCTTAAAATTATTTTTTGGAGTATTAAGAAAGTTTAAAAATTTGATATCTAATTTTTAAACTCCTACGATGCTTTTGCTTTTCTTTTTCTGTCATTAGGATTTAGCATAGCTTTTCTTAATCTGAGTGATTTAGGAGTAATCTCTAAAGACTCATCTGTATTTAACATACTTAGTTGCTCAGCAATTGACATTTTTCTTACAGGAGTCAAAACAACATTTTCATCTGTACCTTGTGTCCTCATATTTGTTAATTGCTTTCCTTTCATAACATTTATTTCTAAATCACCGCTTTTTGACGCAAGTCCTACAATCATTCCTTCATAAACAGGGTCGTTATGCGTAACAAACATTTCACCTCTTGCTTGAAGATTAAAAATTGCAAATGCAACAGCTTTACCAGATGCCATTGAAATTAAAGCACCGTTTCTTCTTCCCTCTAAGTCACCTGTATATTTTCCAAAAGAGTGAAATATTCTATTAATTACTCCGTTGCCTTTAGTTAGCGTTAAAAATCGACTTGTATAACCCATCAAGCCTCTTGTTGGCGCGTGAAAAATTAAACGTTTTTTGTCTTTTCCTGTATCTTTAAGATCTATTAGCTGCCCTTTTCTTCTATTCATTGAATCTATAACTCTTGAAGAATGTTCTTCGTCTAAGTCCATTGTAATTTCTTCGATAGGTTCTAGTTTTTTCCCAGAATCATCTACTTGAAATAGTACTTTTGGCGGACTTACTGTCATTTCAAATCCTTCTCTTCTCATCTGTGTTAATAAAATTTCTAACATTAACTCACCTCTACCACTGATAACGAAAGAGTCTCTATTCACATTCTCCCCAAATGTAATACCTACATTGTTTTCTGCTTCTAACATTAGTCTGTCTCTTATTTGTGTACTGGTTAATTTTTTACCTTCTGTTCCTGCAAGAGGAGAGCTATTTACCGTAACTGTAATTGACATTGTTGGAGGATCTATTGGCGTAGCGCTAATTGGTTCATTAACTTCTAGATCACAAATAGTGTCAGCGACATTAGCTTTTTCTAGTCCAGCAATAATAACAATATCACCGGCCTCACCAACTTCAATTGGAACTCTTTTAGTGCCTTCGTATCTAAAAATTTTTGTTAGTCTACCTTCATCAACTTTTTTACCTTTAAGATTTATAGCTTTAATTTGTTGATTAGCCTTTGCTGTACCTTGAGATATTTTTCCAACCAAGCTTCTCCCCAAAAAACTATCTGCATACAAAAGAGTAGAAAGCATAGCAAAAGGCTTTTCTTTATCTAACTTTGCAGGTTTTACGTGCTCTAAAATTAAATCTAAAATTGGATGAAGATTTTCTCTTGGACCATCTATCTCTTTTGATGCCCATCCTGAACGACCACTTGCATAAAGAACTGGAAAATCTAATTGTTGTTCATTAGCATCCAAGCTCACAAACAAGTCAAATGTTTCATCTAAAACTTCATCTGCTCTTTGATCTGCCTTATCTAATTTATTTATTATCACAATAGGTTTAAGTCCTTGTTTTAAAGCTTTTGATAAAACAAACTTTGTCTGTGGCATCACACCCTCCGCTGAGTCTATGAGCAACAAAGCACCATCTGCCATAATTAAAACACGTTCAACTTCAGCGGCAAAATCTCTGTGACCAGGTGTATCTATAATATTAATTCTTGAATCTTTCCAATCTACAGAAGCAGGTTTAGCTAGAATTGTAATTCCTCTTTCTTTTTCAAGCTCACCAGAATCCATCACTCTTTCCTCAACAACCTCATTATCTCTAAACGAGCCACTTTGCTTCATTAGATTATCAATCATGGTAGTCTTACCATGATCAACGTGAGCGATAATTGTGATGTTTCTAATATCTTTAGTCATTAATTTTTTTGATTACGTGAGTGATGTGTAGGATTTAAACCTACTATCTTCAGACTACGAGCCTGACGTTTTTATCTTTCTTCCTAAAATCATGGGCTTTAATAACATACAACTACATAAAAGCTAGGAAAAATTTCAATTTTTCATATTCTTTTCAGCAGAGTATCGGCGGGAAAAATATGTGCTTTGAATTTTGGTTGCTGGGGTAGGATTTGAACCTACGAGCTTTAGGTTATGAGCTTGACGTTTGTACTTTTCTGCTTAAAATAATTGTCTTCAGTAAAATACAATGGTCAAAAAGCCAGCAAAAATTTTAACTTTTCAAATTTATTTCGTTAGGGCTTAGTAATTGGATATTTTGAATAAAAATTTCAAAACTGAAAGCATGATTGAAAAAGAGCTAATTTATTGTTTAGTAGGCAAATGAAAAAAACTTTTACTATTCTATTTATCTCTATAATTTTAGATTTTATTTTCTCCCAGATTTTTTTTTTAAATTACTTAGAGAAGAAGGAATTAAACTCCTACAAAGGAGATTCTATAAACAGAGTATATAATAAAGATTACAAATATACATTTAAAAAAAATTCAGAGTTTGATGCGAAATATAATAATTATTATAAAATTTATACCAATGATTTAGGATTTAGGGATTCTAAAGTAAAAAAAATAGATAGAACAAAAGAATATACCATAGTCATAGGCGATAGTTTTGTGGAAGGAGTTACATTGCTTTACGATGAAACAATAGTTGGTCAATTAAGCAAAAAAGTTAATTTAAATTTTTTAAATGCAGGAGTTTCATCTTATTCTAGTTATATTTATTTAAAGAAAATAATTAAAATAATCGATGAAAATCCAGATTTATTAATTAAAGATATTATAGTTCTATTTGACAAAAGTGATATGCGTGATGATCTAGAATATTTTAACAAACCTAAATATTTTGAGAACACTAAGATTAAGAAAGCTAATAAGAGAAAAAATGATTTTTATAAAGATCTTAAAGAATTAAATTTTTTTCGTTTTTACAAAAAACAAACCATGTCGGGTAAAGCGTTAGATATTGCGTTTGGAGCCTTAGAGGATTTTTTGGGAAATTTAAGAAATATGAACGTCATGGCAAAAAATACAAATAAAAGTTTTTTTGATGTGTCTTATAATGTAGCAAAATCAATTAGATCGATTGAAAACAGAAAATGGCTTGCTCAATTATTACTAGATGAACAATGGGAAGAAAAAGGAAAAAAATCGATAAATTTTGCAATCGACAATATGAACGAACTTAATTTTTTTTTAAAAAAGAAAAATATTAATTTATATATAGTTCTTTATCCATGGTCTTTTGAAATTTATAATAAAGAATTAAGAGAAAGATATTTATCTTATACAACCAACAAGTTGAGAGAAAATAAACTATTACAAGTAATATGTTATGAACCTTTTTTAACAGGTGAAACTTATCAAATTATTTATGAAAATTTTATTTATAGCGATGTACATTATAATGCAGCTGGTTATAAAAAATTAGCCAAATGTATTAAAGACAATATATATAAATAAGAAGATTAAAACTTCGCTATATGCTTGCCCCGCTTGGTCAAATTTTATTTATACTTAAAATTTTGGTTGCGGGGGTAGGATTTGAACCTACGACCTTCAGGTTATGAGCCTGACGAGCTACCAGACTGCTCCACCCCGCGATAAAACTTAAACTTTTTTTAAGTTAATAGCTTGAAGTTTGTTGTTTTCTTCCTTTACATCAAATTCTAGCAGTTGTTCTTCCTTTAAAGTTTTTAATTTCGATTCTTCTAAAGCAGAAATATGTAAAAAAATATCTCTTTCAGTTTCATCTTCTGTAATAAATCCATATCCTTTTTTCGAATTAAACCACTTAACCTTTCCTGTGGACATAAAATTCCTTAATTTTGAATAAATTAAATTCTGTTCTTAAGCTTTTGAAGTTTTTTTACTCTTTTTATATTTTCTTCAGTAAGTCTCTTTTTTCTTTCAGAGGGTTTTTCGTAAGTACTTTTCATCTTTACTACTTTAAAAAAACCTTCTTTTTGAAGCTTTCTTTTTAATACCCTTAAAGCTTGCTCTACGTTATTATCTTTTACTTCTATTTTAATAAAATACTCCTGTTAAATTTAGATCGCTACGTAGCATCTTAGTTGTAGATTGTCTAGTTTGAAGCATAAGTTTAAGGTCCTTTAAGAATTTTCTATGCTGATTTGTTCCGCAGCTTTCACTTTTTCTTCTTTGATTTTGGCTTTTTTCTCTCTTTCAACTCTTCGTTTTGCTCTTTCTAAAGATTTTTCAAATATACTTTGCGAACATAAACCTAATATTACTGGATCCTTAGCTTTTAAATTTGAAAAATTCCAATAACTTCTTTTTCGAATTAATGAAACAGTACCTTTAGTACTTCCTACTAGTTTTGAAATCTGACCATCAGTAAACTCAGGATAGTTTTTTAAAAGCCATAAAGCTGCATCAGGTCTGTCTTGTCTTTTTGAAAGTGGAGTATATTTTGGCTTTTTCCTTTCTTTGACTTGAACTTCTTCTGCACGTTCAACTAGATTTAAATTTCTATCTGAGTCCTTAGAACACAAGTCAATTTCTTCTCTAGAGAGTTGACCTGCAAGAATTGGATTATAAGCTTTTATGCCTTTGGCAACATCTCCATCTGCAATTCCTTTGATTTCAAGCTCATGTAAGTTACAAAAGTTAGCAATTTGTTTAAATGTGAGTGTGGTATTTTCTACAAGCCAAACAGCAGTCGCTTTTGGCATAAAAGGAGTTTCAGGCATAAATTTATTTCTTACTTCTGAGATCTGCAAATTTTTTATTATATTTACTTACTCTTCCTTTTTCTAAAATTTTTTGTGTTCCACCTGTCCACGCTGAATGTGATTTTGGATCAATATCAAGTTTCATCACATCATTTTCTTTACCCCAAGTAGATCTTGTTTCAAACTCATTTCCATCAGTCATTACAACTTTAATTTTGTGATAATTAGGATGTATTTCTTTTTTCATGGGTGGTCTTTTATCTTATAAGATTAATTTACTCAATATTTTTTTTTATTAAAGCTGCTTTAAGTTCTTCCTGAATACTCGAGTTTGTAGCAAGAACATTCCTCTTTGTTGAGTTTATTGTTACAGGCTCCATTAGTTCAATAAATCCTCCAGCTTCTTTTAAAATTACCATTCCAGCAGCTATATCCCAATAATTTAATTCCCATTCCCAATAGCCATCAAATCTACCCGCAGCGACATAACTGATATCGAGAGCCGCGCTTCCAAATTTTCTGACAGGTGTATCTACCAGATTAGAGATCTTAATATATTCTTGAAAGATATCATTTTTTTTTGAGCTATTAGAATTTGGGCCACCTGTAACTAAAATTGAATTTCTTAATTTATTTTTTTTTGACACTCTAATTCTTGAATTATTAAAAAAAGCTCCAGATCCTTTTTCAGCAAAAAAAATTTCATTTTTAATTGGATCAAATATTAAACCACAAACTATTTCTCCTTTTTCCTCATACCCAATAGAAATTGCAAAATGAGGAATACCATTTAAGAAATTACGCGTTCCATCTATAGGATCAATTATCCACCTATGTTCTTTATTTTCTTTATTAATTTCACCAATCTCCTCACTTAATATTCCATAATCAGGATGAGCTTTTAACAATTCTTCTATAATTATTTTTTCAGTTCTTTTATCGGCAGCTGTAACAAAGTCACCTGGTCCCTTAGTTGAGACTTGAAGTTTTTCAATTTCTCCAAAGTCTCTAATTAACGATTTAGAAGCTTTCACACAAGCGTTGTAGATCACATTCATACGAGGAGAGTTTAATCGCATTAATTCACTTTTTTAACGTACTCTAATGTTCTTGTGTCTAAAATAATTTTATCTCCAGACTCAACAAAAGGTGGAACGTTTATTTTTATTCCATTGTCCAGTGTGGCAGGTTTATAAGAAGATGCAGCAGTTTGTCCTTTTATAGCTGCGTCCGTAATATCTATAGAGCATTCAATATTGTTAGGTAAATCTAAAGATATCGGTTTTTCATCCATAAAAGAAATAGTTACCTCTAAGTTTTCTTTTAATAATTTATACTTTTCCTCTGTTAGAGATTTTGAAATAGTAATTTGTTCAAATGTTTTATTATCCATAAAATGACAATTGATATCGTCTGAGTACAAGAAATTAAATTTTTTTTCTTCTATCTCAGCTTTTTCTACTGTTTCACTTGATCTAAATCTTTCGTTTAGCTTAGTTCCTTTTATAATACTTTTAAGTTCTACCTGATTAAATGCCCCACCTTTTCCAGGTTTTACATGTTGAGCTTTTAAAACATTCCAATAATCATTTTTGTACTCAATGATCATTCCTGGTTTGATTTCTACGGCAGTAATTTTCATTTATATAAATTTTTTAATTGCAATTTCAGGTTTTAAAAATGGGTTATTCCAAATAAAAGTTGATATTGCAATATAATTCGCTCCAGCGTTTATTAATTTTTTATAATTTTTATCTGTGATTCCGCCTATAACGACTATAGGCAGCTTTATATTTTTTTTTGCCCAATTTAATATTTTTAGATTTGCTTTTTTTGCTTTTGGCTTAAGTTTAGATTTAAAAAATGAGCCAAAGGCAACATAGTCGCATTTATTTTTTAAAGCTTTTAAAGCAAGCTCTCTTGAGCCATGACAAGTCAGGCCAATAATTTTTTTTTTAATATTTTTTCTAGATATTTCTATCGTGTCATCATTTTGACCTAAATGACATCCATCAGCATTTACTTTCTTAGCTATTAGAGAATTATCATTAATAATTAATTTTACATTATATTTTTGTGTGATATTTTTTATTTTTTTTGCAATTTTAACAACTTCTCCGGGCGTCTTATTTTTTAATCTAAGTTGAAAAAAGAAAACTTTTTTTGACGCTAAAACTTTATTCAAATCAATATAAAAGTTTGGATAAATTTTACTTGGAGAAATTAAATAAACTAAACGCTTCAAATTTCTAGTGATTGAGACCACTCACCTGTAGAGGCCAACCCATTCATTTTTGCTCTGTGATTAAAAACTTCATGAATTGCTTTTGTATTTTTCATTTCTTTCGACCACGTTTTCAAAGCACTTTGTTGTAGTGCTCTTCCGTAAGAAAAAGTAATAAGAAAATTAGTGTCATTTATTTTATTTATTGCATCTAAATTTCTCGAGGCCTCTTGTTCAGATTGTCCACCTGATAAAAAAGCAATACCTGGCACTTCACTAGGAACATTTTTTTTTAAACATTCTAATGTTTTTTTTGCTATTTCTTCTGATTGAACTTTTTTTGAGCTTTTTGTTCCTGGCACGATCATGTTAGGTTTTAAAACAGTGCCCTTAAGAGACACTTTTTGAATTGCTAGTTCATTGTAACATTCGTTTAAAATATTAGTTGTTACTTTGTAGCAGGCATCAATATCATGATCGCCATCCATTAATACTTCAGGCTCAACGATAGGAACCATATTTGCTTCTTGTACCATTGCCGCATATCTGGCTAGAGCATGCGCGTTTGACTTTATACTTTGAGCAGAAGGATATCTTCCTTTAATATTATAAACTGCTCTCCATTTTGTAAATCTTGCCCCAAGACTGTAGTATTCGCTCAACCTTTCTCTTAAGCCATCTAAACCTTCAGTTATAGTTTCGTCAGGAGAGCCAGCTAATTGTTTAGCGCCTTTATCGACTTTTATACCAACAATAGAATTATTTTTTTTTATTAAAGCTGGAATTGAAATCCCTAAACTTGCATCTTGCCTAATAGTTTCGTCATACAAAATGACTCCACCAATATAATTTTTCATAGCGTCTGAGGTAAAGAGAGTCTCTCTAAAATGTAATCTATTTTTTTCTGTAGAATCTACACCAACACTTTTTAATCTTTTATCCATAGTACCAGTGCTTTCATCGGCCGCTAAAATACCTTTATTTTTAGCGCACATGTTTTTTGCTATTTCTTCTAAACTCATGGACAAATATTTATTTTAAAACACTAAGACCAGGCAAGTCTTTTCCCTCGAGATACTCTAAAAATGCCCCACCTGCTGTTGATAAGTGAGTAAAAGATAATTTAAGACCGCTTTTATTTATTGCTGCGACTGTATCTCCTCCACCAAGTACCGATATAAGAGAATTTTTACTAGTATTATCTGAAATTTTTTTAGCTATAAAGTTTGTTCCTGTAGCAAAATTTTTATTTTCAAAATATCCAGCTGGACCGTTCCACATGACAGTATTTGAACTATCTATTATTTTTCCAATATTTTTCAGAGTTTGAGGTCCAACATCTAGAATAATATCATCCTTTTCTACTGACTTAATATTTTTTGTGACAGAACTTCCCTCAAAATTTTTTGAGACCAAGCAATCTTCAGGAATTATTACATTACATTTATATTCTTTGGCTTCTTGTAAGATTTTTTTTATTATACTGGTTGAACTTTCTTCTTTCAAAGATTTACCTATTTCATAATTTTTATATATTAAAAAATTATTAGCCATTGCTCCAACAATCACAATATTTTTAACGCTCTTAATTAAACTGGAAATGACATTTATTTTAGTTGAGATTTTTGATCCTCCAATTATACAAGTGACTGGTTCTTTTTTATTTTTAACTACCAAGTCGATTGCAGCTACCTCTTCCTTTAGCAAAGGGCCAGCATAAGTATCATTTATAAATTTAGTAATTCCATGTACAGATGCTTGTTTTCGGTGTGAGCAAGAAAAAGCATCATTAATATATATGTCACCCAACTCACTGATTTTTTTTGAAAAAATTTCTTCATTATCTATTTCCTCTTTAAAAAAACGAATATTTTCAATCAAAAGTATTTCACCATTTTTTAGGTATGAACACTTATTTTTAAGTTCACTATCAACTTTGCCAGCATAAAAGTACATGTTGGTATTTAGTTTTTCTTTAAGATACTTGTAGATAGGCAATAAAGACAGGTTCGCATCTTTCTTGCCTTTAGGTCTACCTAAATGACTTAGTAAAATAATTTTTGATTTTTTTTTTATTAATTCTTTCAAAAAAGGTAAAACTAATGAAATTCTAGTAAAGTCTTGAATTTTTTTCTCTTTTATAGGAACGTTTAAATCAACCCTTAAGATAATTGTTTTATTTTCAATCTTCAGATTTTTAGGAAAGTATTTTATTCCTGACATTATTATTTTGAATAATTCTTATTTAATAATTTTTTTAGCAAGTTCAACTATTTTAGCGCTAGTAAGGTTAAAGTGATTATAGACCTCTTTAAAAGGAGCGCTTTCACCAAAAGTTTTAATTCCCATATTATGATCAGAATATTTTCCCCAGCTAGAAATACTACTCGCTTCTATCGTAATAACAGGCACATTTTTATCGATAATTTTATTTTTATAAGCGCTACTTTGTTGATCAAACAATTCTTGGCACGGCATAGAGACAACCTTTGAATCTATTTCCATGAACTTCAATTTTTTTTGTGCCTCTAAAGCAATTTCAACTTCTGACCCTGAGGCAATTAAATTAACCTTATGACTCTGCGATGTAGAATTGATAACGTAAGCTCCTAATTGACATTTATTCTCTTTTGTAATGGAGGGATTTATATAGGGTAATTTTTGTCTTGATAATGCAATAGCGCTTGGAGTGTTTTTGCTCTTTAATGCAATTTGCCAACATTCTAAAGTTTCATTTATGTCGGCTGGTCTGAAAACATTTAAATTTGGAATAGCTCTTAATCCTGCAAGTTGTTCTATAGGCTGGTGAGTAGGTCCATCTTCTCCTAAACCAATAGAGTCATGAGAAAAAATGTAAATGACTCTTAATCCCATCAATGAGGACAATCTCATCGAAGGTTTACAATAATCTGAAAATATTAAAAAAGTTCCACCAAATGGAACTAAGCCACCATACAAGGCTAGTCCATTCATAGTAGCGGCCATACCATGTTCTCGAATTCCATAGTGAATATAATTTCCATTAAAGTTTTTAGAAGAAATAACTTTTGAATTTTTAGTTTTGGTATTGTTAGAGCCACTTAAATCAGCCGAACCACCAATTAATTCTGCAAATGAGGAAGAAATTGACTCGATTACTATAGATGAACATTCTCTTGTTGCCTTTGTAGGCTTTTCTTTGAAGTATTTTTCTTTTTCAGAATTTATTAGTTGATCTAAATTTTTTAGACCTTTGTTGTCTAAAATTTCCTCTAATTTTTTTTTAATCTTAGAGTTTTTTTTAATTAAAGAATCTGACCATTTTTTCTCTAAAGATATTCCTCTTTTTCCTATTTCTCTCCAAGACCCTAAAATATCTTTTGGTATTTTAAAAGGTTCATAATTCCATTTTAATCTTTTTCTAACTAATTTAATTTCTTCGTCTCCTAATGGCGAACCGTGAGAAGAAGCTTTTCCAGATTTATTTGGCGACCCAAAACCAATTATAGTTTTACAAGAAATAATATTTGGTTTGTTAGATTTGTGAGCTTTTTTGATAGCACTTGAAATTTGATTGTGATTATGTCCGTTTATTTCAATAAAGTTCCAACCGTATGACTCAAATCTCTTTTTATAATTATCTGAAACACTTAGTGAAGTTGAGCCATCTATAGATATTTTATTATTGTCAAAAAAAACTATGAGGTTTTTTAATTTCAAATGACCTGCTAAACTCATAGCTTCATGACTAATGCCTTCCATTAGATCTCCATCACTAGCGATTACATAAGTTTTATGATTTATAATATTTGTTCCAAATTTTTTTTTAAATATTTCTTCACCTATAGCTAAGCCTACAGAATTTCCAAGTCCTTGACCTAAAGGCCCCGTTGTTGTTTCTATGCCAGAATTTTTTTTATATTCTGGGTGTCCAGCGCAAATAGAGTTAAGCTGCCTAAAGCTTTTAAGATCATCAATAGAAAAATCTTTGTAGCCCGTTAAATATAAAAGCGAATAAAGGAGCATAGACCCATGCCCAGCAGATAAAACAAATCTATCTCGATTAATCCAACCTGGGTTTTTAGGGTTAAATTTTAAATATTGTTTAAATAAAACAGTCGCCACATCTGCCATGCCCATAGGCATACCTGGGTGGCCAGAATTAGCTTTTTGCACAGCATCAATAGACAAAAACCTTATTGCATTCGCTAATTGATTTAAATTTGTAGTCAAAATTATAAAACCTTTGTAGATTTAATCTTATGAATTAATAATATGATTTAAATGAATAATTTAGCAAATAAAGAAAAAAATTTAAACAGTCTTATTGAAAAATTGAGCAATCTTTCAAAGAGTTATACACATGATACTTTTAATTTAGAAAAATTGAAAAATGAGAGAAATAATTTCTTAAATGAAAAAAATGAACTTGAAGAGAAACATAATCAACTTTTAAGAGAGCATAAATATTTAAAGAATAAAATAACAAGCTTAGAAGAGGAGTTAAACAAGAAGTCAGAATTACAGGAAAAATTTAGTAGAGAAATTGATGAGCTTAATCAAGAAACCGAAGAATTAGTTGAGGAAATAGATAAATGGCAAACGTAAATATCAAATTTAATAATAAGGATTACCTACTATCTTGTGATGATGGACAAGAAGAGTCGTTGAAAAAACTTGTAAGTTTTTTAGACAAAAAATACATCGAACTTAAAGATCAGCTTGGAAATATTGGAGAAAATAAATTACTTTTAATTACTACAATAAAAATTTTAGATGATTATTTTAATTTAAAGCAGAAAGTAGATTTACAGAAAAATAGACTAGAAGAAATCTCAAAAAAGTTTTTGGAAATGAAATCTTTAGCTATTCAATACAAAGAAAACAAAGATGCTGAAATAAATGATTTAAATAAGGAAATTGATAAATTTAAGTCTATTATGGAGGAAAGCAACTCTTTATATGAATCTATATTAGACAAAACTTCAAAATCTTTACAGGATATAATTAATAATACTGAGTCAAAATCTGAACTTCAGTAATGCAAGAAAAAATTACTATTAGAAAAAAAGCATTTCTCAAAAGAAAAAGAAATTACTTTGAAATTACTTCTCAGTTTTTTAATCCTTTAATAGATTTTTTAAAAAAAAATAAATATAAAAAAGAACATATTATTTCATTATATTATCCATCTAATTATGAAATTAATGTATTAAGTTTTTTTCAATTAATAAAAAAAACAAATATCAAAACCCTTCTTCCGGTTACAAAACCCAATAATCAAATGAACTTTGTCGAATGGAAATATTTAGATCCTTTAAAAGTAAATAAATTCGGAATGTTAGAACCAATTTTAAAAAGAGAGGCAATAGTTCCCGACACTATATTGGTACCGCTTTTAGCTTTTGATAGTAATAATAATCGATTAGGATATGGCAAGGGTTTTTATGATAGATTCTTAAATAAATTTCTAGAAGTTAAAAAAAAAATAACGACAATTGGCGTTGCATTTTCATTCCAAAAATATAATAAACTTCCTGTGTCAAATTTAGATAAAAAATTAGATTATATTCTTACTGAAAAAGGCCTAAAAAAATGAAAATTTTAATTCTTGGTGACTTGATGGGAAACTCTGGAAAAAAAGCGTTACAAGAAAATTTAAGTAAAATTGTTAAAGATAAAAACATTGATTTTACTATTTTAAATGGAGAGAATGCTGCAGAGGACGGTAGGGGAATAACAAAAGATATTGCAGACAATTTATTTACTCTCGGAGTAGATGTAATAACTTCTGGAAATCATATTTGGGACAAAAAAGAAACCTCGGAATTTATAGCCCAGGAAGAAAGATTGTTAAGACCAGAAAATTTAGCTGCAGGTTCACCCGGTAATGGATTTGGAATTTTTACATCTAAGAATAAAAAATACAAAGTTGCAGTTGTTAATTTAATGGGTAATGTTTTCATGAAAAAAACAGAAGATTTGTTTACTTCAGCAAAAAATTTACAAAATAAAATTAGACTCAAAGAAGAGGCTGATTTTATAGTCATTGATTTACACGGAGAAATCACAAGCGAGAAAATGGCTATAGGTCATTATTTTGATGGTAAAGCCACGGCAGTGGTTGGGACTCATACCCACGTTCCTACTGCTGATACAAGAATTTTAGACAACGGCACAGCTTATCAAACAGATATCGGCATGTGTGGTGATTATAATTCAGTCATTGGAATGAATAAAGAAAATTCAATTTTGAAGTTTTTAAATGATAATAAAGCACAAAGACATTTTCCCGCCGAAGGTAAATCAACTTTATCTGGAATAATTGTTGAAGCTGATCCATTAACTGGTTTGGCAAATAAAGTTGAAAGATTTATTTATGGAGGAGTTTTAAATAATTAATATGGCAGGTCATTCGCATTGGGCTGGAATAAAACATAAAAAAGGAAAACAAGACAAAGTAAGATCAAAGATATTTGCCAAATTGTCTCGAGAAATTACTGTAGCAGCAAAACTTGGTGCTAAAGATCCAAATAGTAACCCGAGGTTAAGAGCTGCCATTCAGTTATCAAGGGAGGCTAATATGCCAAAAGAAAATATTATACGTGCAATTAGTAAATCTGAAATTGATCTAAATAAAAATTATGAAAATTTAAGATATGAAGGTTTTGGTCCACATAATGTTGCTTTAATCATTGAAACTTTAACGGATAATAAAAACAGAACAGCCTCTAATATTAGAACTGTTTTACAAAAAAGTGGAGGAAGATTGGGTGAAACAGGTTCTACAGCACACTATTTTTATTCATGTGGAGTTTTGCATATAACTAAAAATAAAATTTCTGATGAAAAAGTTCTTGAAATTTCAATTAATGCTGGTGCCAAAGATTGTTTCAGTAATTCAGAGTACCACGAAATCTTAACAGAAAGAGATGACTTTTATAGAACAAAAAGTGAAATTGAAAAAAACATAGATAGTTTTCTTTATTCTAGCATAGAGTGGAGACCACAAACTTATTTAGATATTTCTAAAGAAGAAAGCGATACAGTTATTAAGATGCTAGAAGCTTTGGAAGAGGACGATGATGTGCAGAATACATTTGTAAACTGTAATATTCATACAGATTAATTATGCGAATTATTGGTATAGACCCGGGATTAAGTGGAGGTATTGCCATTCTTGAAAATAATAAAGTTAAAGAAATGTTCGATATGCCCGTTATGGCAGATGGGAAAAAAAACAAAAGACAACTTAATAGTGCGCTTTTAGTCCAATTGATAAAAGATAACATAAAAGACATTGAGGATACAGTAATGGTAGTAGAACAAGTCAATGCAATGCCAGGCCAAGGAGTCACTAGTATGTTTAATTTTGGCCAAACATTTGGAGCAATTAAAGGCATTTGTGCTGCTTTGGGCTTACCAATTTTCTTTGTTAGACCAGCAAAATGGAAAAAGCATTTCGAGCTTATTAATTCTTCGAAAGATGCCAGTAGAACAAAAGCTATAGAAATGTATCCTTATATTGCTGAAAAATTATCTAAAAAAAAAGATGTAAACAAGTCTGATGCAATCTTAATTGCTCGGTATTATAGTGAAACAAGGTTTAAAGAAGAATAGAATCAACTGATGTTAATATAAATAGCAATAAGTGGTCAAATTCATGACACATTCTATAAGTACTTCACTAACATGGAACAACAAATTGCAGCACAAGTTGTCGGATTGGGTGGGGTAAACGATTTTTCTCTTTGGCAACTCTTTTTACGAGCAGACTTTGTCGTCAAATTTGTAATCATTCTTTTACTATCAAGCTCAATCTACTCTTGGGCTTTAATATTTGATAAATTCAAACTATTTAAAAAAATTAATTTATCTACCCTAGAATTTGAAAATAAATTTTGGAAAGCAAAATCAGCTGAGAGTTTACATGGGAGTTTACCATTAAAATCAGAAGATCCTCTAACTCGAATATTTCAACAGGCTATGATTGAACTAATAAAAACAAAATCAAAATCTAGCTCAGTTCAATCTGCAAGGGTCGAAAGAATTTTAGAAATTGCTACAGATAATCAGATTAAAGAAATAGAAAAAAATTTTACCTTTTTAGCAACAATTGGTTCTACCGCTCCATTCATAGGTTTGTTCGGCACTGTTTGGGGGATTATGAATTCTTTCCAATCAATTGCTATTTCAAGAAACACAAGTTTAGCAATTGTAGCCCCCGGTATTGCCGAAGCTTTATTTGCAACCGCTTTAGGTTTACTTGCGGCTATTCCAGCGGTAGTTGCTTATAATAAATTTAATAGTGACTCAAAAAGATATAGCGCAAGAATTGAAAACTTTTGTAAGAGATTTTTATCTATAATTTAAACCATGTCTTTTAAACTTAATCGCTCTAGGAACGAACCGATGAGCGAAATTAATGTCACCCCCTTTGTTGATGTAATGTTAGTTTTACTAATAATTTTTATGGTCACAGCTCCATTGTTAACTGTAGGTGTACAAGTTGATCTACCAGAGTCCGCAGCAGACTCGTTACCAGATGACCAGGAACCTTTAACAGTTTCTATAAACTCTAAAGGAGAAATTTTTATACAAGAAAGCCAAGTTTCTTCTGAAAAAATAATCCCAAAATTATTAGCCATCGCAAAAAATAGAACTGACACAAGAATTTACGTGCGAGGAGATAAAAATATAAACTATGGAAGAGTTTTAGAAATTATGGGAACTTTATCGGGCGCTGGATTTTCAAAAGTAGCACTTATTTCAGAGCCATATAAGAATTAAATGAAAAATGACAAAAAGTTTACTTTATTCTTTATCCTTTCATGCAGTCATGATTCTATTGACTGTATTAAGTTTGCCTTTCATGATTAGGCAACCAGTCGATTTACCTCCAATTATTTCAGTTGAGCTTATTCAAATCTCAGATAAGACCAACATACCTTTTGCTCCAAAAGCTAGAAAAGTTATTGAAAAAGTAAAAGAAGAAGAGAAGAGAGTAGTTTCTGAGCAAGCACCACCCGCAGCTAAAGCTAAAGAAAAGCCAGATCGAATTCCTTTACCAAAAAAACAAGATAAAAAAAAAGAATTAGTAAAAAAAAAACAAAACCCTGAAGAAATAAAGCCCGAGATAAGACAAGCTTCAGAATTTGAAAAAAAAGAAATTATTGACACTAACCAAATAGCTGCCCTGATTGATAAAGCAAAAGAAGAAAGCGCAAAAGTAGAAAAAAGTGAAAAAAAACTTACACAAAGCAGTGTTAAAAATTCATTTGCTACCGGGTTAACGCTTTCTGAAGAAGATGCTCTAAGAGCTCAAATATTTGGCTGCTGGACAGTCCCATTGGGGTTGCCTTATGATGATAATCTTTTAGTAAGAATTAAATTAGAATTAAAACAAGATGGAACTATAAGTAAGTCTGAAATTTTAGACCATGAAAGAATGAATAGACCAGGACAAAAATTCTATAAAATTCTAGCTGAGAGCGCACTGCGTGCAGTGAGAATATGCCAGCCTCTTAGGGTGCCTCAAACTGGTTATGAAAAATGGAAAAATATTCAATTAAACTTTAACCCAACAGAAATGTTAAAAGGCTAGTCAAACAATGAAAAAAATAATTTTTATTCTAATAGCTTGCTTCTTTAAAATCAATTTTGCTTACAGCTTGATTGAAGTTGATATCACTAGAGGTAATTTAGATCCACTGCCGATAGCTGTTTCTCCGCTGCATGTTGATATTCAGTCTGATAATTATCAAGATATAAAAGTAAAAGGTTTAGGTGATCTTATATCTTTAGTTGTTGAAAAAAATTTTAAATCTACTGGATTATTCAATCCACTAAACAAAGATGCGTTTGTACAAAAACCTGATATTGCTCATTTAAAACCAAGATTCGAAGACTGGAGTTTAATAACAGCTCAAGCTTTAGTTACTGGTAAAATATTAATTAAAGATGAAAAACTTAAAGTAGAGTTTAGACTTTGGGATGTTGCAGCAAATAAAGAGATGATTGCTCTTGCTTTCACGACGACCCCCGCAAATTGGAGAAGAGTAGCACATATTATTTCAGATAAAATTTATGAAAGATTGACTGGAGAAACTGGTTATTTTGATACTAGAATAATTTATGTCAGCGAAACAGGAGAGAAAACTCAAAGAGTTAAAAAATTGGCTATTATGGATCAAGATGGTGCTAACACCAAATATTTAACCTTAGGCAATGAACTGGTACTAACCCCGAGATTTAATCCGTCAAATCAGTTAGTGACGTATCTTTCTTATTTTAGGAATTTACCCAGAGTTTATCTTTTAGATATTGAAACTGGAATACAAGAGGTTGTTGGAAATTTTCCTGGCATGACCTTTGCGCCAAGATTTTCTCCCGATGGAAAAAAAATAATAATGAGTTTTGCTAAGGATGGTAATTCAGATATTTATACTATGGACATAGAGTCAAGGTTAGTTGAAAGACTTAGTGAAGACTCTTCAATTGATACTTCTCCTTCTTATTCTCCAGACGGAAAATATATCTGTTTTAATTCTGACAGAAGTGGCCTTCAACAAATCTATACAATGAAAAGTGATGGTACTGGAGTTAAAAGGATTAGTTTTGGAAATGGTATTTATGGAACTCCCGTTTGGTCGCCTCGAGGCGATCTCATTGCTTTTACAAAAATGAAATCAGGAAAATTTTATATAGGAGTAATGAGGTCAGATGGCACTGGCGAAAGATTACTTACAGAAAACTTTTATCAAGAGGCTCCTTCTTGGTCTCCTAACGGCAGGCTGCTAGTTTTTTATAGAGAAACCAAATCAGGAAAAAAAGGGGAGGGCTTTACAGCTAAGCTTTGGTCAATTGATATTACAGGTTATAATGAGAGGCAGCTAAAAACAGAAACTGACGCTTCAGACCCATCATGGTCATCTTTGCTATCCAAATAAGGAGTATTTTAATGTAATTAGTGCTTGAATAACCAACTAAAGTTTGAGATAAACAGATCAACCACAAAAGGGGAAAAAATGAAATTTAACACAAAAATTAAAAATTTATTAATCGTTATTTTGTCAACTTTGGCATTAAGCGCGTGCTCGACTGGTAAGAAATCATCTGGAGTAGGTTCAGGTGATGTTTACACTGGAAATGATACAGTTCAATATTTAGCAACTGGAGTTAAAGATAGAGTATTTTTTGCAACGAACAGTTCTCAATTAACGACTGCTTCTAGAGACACTTTAAGAAAGCAAGCTACGTACTTAAGAAAAAATAAAAATCTTAACGTTGTTCTTGAAGGTCACGCAGACGAAAGAGGAACTAGAGAATATAACTTAGCTCTTGGAGAAAAAAGAGCAAATGCCGCTAGAGATTATTTATTGACATACGGAATTTCAGGAAAAAGAATTTCTGTAATTAGTTACGGTAAAGAGAAGCCTGTTAACTCAGCTTCAACACCATTAGCTTGGTCACAAAATCGTAGAGCAGTAACTATTAAAGCAAAATAACATAATTTTATTAAAAAAATACTAGACCCCATGACTAAAAAGTCTTGGGGTCTTTTTTTTGCCACGATATACAAATAACTATTAATTTAAATGAAACAAAAAAATAGTTTAAATTTTCTTTTTATACTTCTTTCTATATTATTCTCTTCATATAATTTTGTTTATGCTGAAGATGAAAAAGTTAACGCAATTGTAGACCAGCTACAAATTATTACCCAAGATTTAAAAACTTTAGAAAAAGCAGTTTATAAATCTTCTGATATTACAAATAAAACTTTACCTGCGAATGGTTTGAATGAAGAAATTTTAACAAGACACCTATTAAAGCTTAATGAAATAGAAGAACAATTTCGATTATTGACCAATCGCTTCGAAGAAGTTAATTTTAAGCTAGACAAACTGTCTAACCGTGTAACAAAAATTCAATCAGACACTCAACTTCGATTCTCTGATTTAGAAGTAGAGGATGTAAAAAATACTACAAAATTTAATAAAAACAAAAAAAAAAACAACAAACAAACCGCCCTAGCTAGTTTACCAGGCTCAGATAAGCCACAAGATCTTGGTGCAGCGCCAGCGTATAATTTAGATCCTAAAGAAACTGCTCAAGCCACACAATCAGTCGAGGCTACTGCTTCTGTTTTTACTGAAGAGACAAAGCCGACAACATCTTTGTTGCCAAATAAACCTACGAGAGAACAATACGATTTTGCTTTAAGTTTTATGAAGGTAGGAGATTATGAAACAGCTGAACTTGCTCTAAGAGAGTTTATTGATAAAAATAAAACTGATGAACTGGCAGGTAGTGCACAATATTGGTACGGAGAAACATTTAGAATTAGACAGCTGTATTCAGATGCGGCAACCGCATATTTGGACGGCTATCAAAACTATCCAAAAAGTAAAAAAGCTCCAGAAAATCTTTTGAAACTTGGAACTACAATGGTTGAGCTTGGAGAGAAAGATTCAGGCTGTAAAATGATTACTGGATTAAAAAAACAATATCCTAAAGCATCTCAGTCTGTGCTACAAAAAGCACAATATGAGCAAAAAAGATTCAAGTGTTCTAAAACTTAAAAACGTATTTTCAAATAAAAAAATTTTACCGATTTATTCTAGTTTTAAGTCTCAATTAAACTCTTCTATAAAAAATAGTAAATTCCTTATTGCGGTTTCCGGTGGCTCAGACAGCTTGGCACTAAGCGCTCTTAGTAAAACTTATAGTGAAGAAAAAAAAAATAAAGTTTTTTTTGTCTTGATAGATCATGGTATAAGAGCTAATTCTAAAAAAGAAGCTTTAGCAGTCAAAAATCTTTTAAAAAAAAAGGGAATACTTTTAACTATCCTAAAAAATAAAAAAAAAATAAGTAAAAATATTCAAAGTCATGCAAGGAAAATTCGATATGAATTATTGTTAAACTATTGCCAAAAACATAAAATTAAATTTATTTTGACTGGCCATCATAGAGATGATCAAATTGAGACTTTTTTAATAAGGCTTTCTAGAGGAAGTGGTATTCAAGGTCTATCTTCTATGAATAAAATGACTAAATTAAATAATAGAACAAAGCTTTTTAGGCCGTTATTAAGTGCAAATAAAGAAGATCTAGTTTTTTTAGCTAAAAAATATTATGGAAAAATTTTTAAGGACCCAAGTAACATTAATCAAAAATATTTAAGAACTAATATTAGAAGTTTAATTAAGCAGTTTGAAAAAAATGGGATTAAGAGAGATCAAATCATTAATTCGATTAATAATCTTGCAGCCACAAGAGATACTTTAAATTCTTATATTACAAGCATTGAAAAAAAATGTTTGATAAAGAAGAAAAATGCCGTTTTAATAACATTAAACATCTTTTTATTAGAAAATAAAGATATTCAATTAAAAATTTTAAGTAACAGCCTTAAAAATATTTCAAAAAATTACTACCCACCACGTGCTAAAAAAATTCTAAACTTGATGAGTAGAATCAAGCTTGAAAAAGAAATAAAAGCTACACTTGGAGGCTGCATAATTAACAAGCGTCAAAACAACCTAATTATTTCTAAAGAAGAATTAAAAAAGAGCCTAAAGCTTTAATTTTTCATTAAAATTAATAGATTTGTCACATTTACAAGATAGATATTTATTAGTTATACTTGTTTATTAATAAAAAATACCTATTTATATAAGATATGAATTTAAAAAATCTAGCCATGTGGGGAATTATAGTTCTTCTTTCTGTTGGACTATTTAACATGTTCCAAAACCCAAATAAAATGGGTGAAGCAAAAACTAAGATTGGATTCTCAGAATTTTTATCTGAGGTAGAATTAGGAAATGTAACAAAAGTTGAAATTCAGGGAAAAAATATTACTGGTGTTTTAAGTAACGGATCATCTTTTTCTACTTACTCTCCAAATTATCCAAATCTAGTGGAAAAATTAACTGAACGAGGAGTGAATATAGTTGCTTCTCCATTAGAAGATAAAATGCCATCTCTCCTCGGTATATTATTATCGTGGTTTCCAATGCTACTTCTTATTGGTGTGTGGATTTTCTTTATGCGACAGATGCAAGGAGGAAAGGGTGGTGCCATGGGATTCGGTAAATCGAAAGCAAAACTTTTAACTGAGGCGCACGGTAAAGTTACATTTAATGATGTGGCTGGAGTAGAAGAAGCTAAAGAAGAGGTTGAAGAAATAGTTGAATTTTTAAAAGATCCAAAAAAATTTAGTAGACTTGGTGGAAAAATTCCAAAAGGCGCATTATTAATTGGGCCTCCTGGAACGGGTAAAACGTTATTAGCTAAAGCCATAGCGGGAGAAGCTAATGTTCCATTCTTTTCTATATCTGGATCTGACTTTGTAGAAATGTTTGTAGGTGTAGGAGCCTCAAGAGTTAGAGATATGTTTGAACAAGGAAAAAAACATTCTCCTTGCATTATTTTTATTGATGAGATTGACGCTGTTGGAAGAAGTAGAGGTGCTGGACTTGGCGGTGGAAACGATGAAAGAGAGCAGACCCTTAACCAGCTTTTAGTTGAAATGGATGGCTTTGATACTAATGAAGGCATTATACTGATAGCAGCAACGAATAGACCAGATGTATTGGACCCAGCTTTACTAAGACCAGGCAGATTTGACAGACAAGTAGTTGTTGGAAATCCAGATATACTTGGAAGAGAGGCAATTTTAAAAGTACATGTTAAAAAAATTAACGCCGGCCCTGATGTTAAGCTAAGAACCATAGCCAGAGGAACGCCTGGTTTCTCAGGAGCTGATTTAGCAAATTTAGTAAATGAGTCAGCATTACTAGCAGCTCGTAAAAATAAAAGAGTTGTTACTATGGTAGATATAGAGGAAGCAAAAGATAAAGTTATGATGGGTGCAGAGAGAAGATCTATGGTGATGACCGAAGATGAGAAAAAATTAACAGCTTATCATGAAGGCGGTCATGCTATCGTGGCATTAAACGAGAAAGCCTCTGATCCTATACATAAAGCAACTATTATTCCAAGAGGCAGGGCATTAGGTATGGTTATGAGACTTCCAGAAAGAGACCAACTATCTGTGACTAGAGAAAAATTGTATTCAGATATCGCAGTGGCTATGGGCGGAAGAATTGCCGAAGAATTAATTTTTGGCCATGACAAAGTAACCTCAGGAGCATCATCTGATATTGACATGGTGACAAAAATGGCAAAAAATATGGTTACACGTTACGGCATGAGTAAAGAATTAGGTCCAATTGCTTATGGAGAAAATGAAGAAGAGGTATTTTTAGGAAGATCCGTAACAAGAACACAAAATATGTCTGAAGAGACTTCAAATAAAGTAGATGCAGAAGTTAAAAAAATAGTTGAAGTTGGTTACGCTAGAGCTAAACAAGTCCTAACTGAAAAAATAGACGATCTTCACAAACTAGCAAAGGCTCTATTAGTTTATGAAACTTTAACCGGCGATGAAATTAGAGATTTAATGTTTAAAAATATTGCTCCTAAAAAATTAGTAGACATAGATGGAGACAAAAACAATAAAGAGTCTTCAGCTTTAGGATCTTTAGGTCTTAAACCAAAACCTGCACTTTAATTAAAAATACATGAGAAATTATTACACACGAGCGTGTAATTTTTATCACGGAACAAAAGCTCAAAAGTTAATTAAAAAAAAATTAGCACTTCCTCTCTGTGGAAATAAAATTTTAGCTTTTGACCATATCGAAATTTTATCAAGAAAAAATAAAAGTAAAGTCATTCACATAAAAAAAATTAATTTACTAGATAAAAGATTAAAAAATATTGTTCAAAATGATATCAAAAAAATTGTAAGCAAACGATCAAACTTAAATAAAAATTTAAAATTTTCTGAACCATTAATAATGGGAGTATTAAACCTAACCCCTGATAGTTTTTCTGATGGTGGCTTATTTAATCAATCCCATAAAGCTTTTTCACATATTAAAAATATGATTACCAAAGGAGCAAATATTATTGATGTTGGAGGAGAGTCCACAAGACCTGGATCAAAAGATATTCCACCTAATATGGAATGGAAAAGGTTAGAGAAAGTAATCACTAAATTTAAAAAAAAATTTCCTAAAATATTCTTATCTATTGATACCCGTAAATCTGAGGTAATGTTGAAAGCTATAAAAAATAAAGCAGATATAATTAATGATGTCTCAGGTTTTAATTACGATATAAATGCAATTGGTAAAATAAAAGACTTTAATGTTTGGAAAGTATTACACCACATGCAGGGAACTCCAAATACTATGCAAATAAACCCTAAGTATAAAAATATTTTATTAGATCTTTATGATTTTTTTGAGAATAAATTAAAGATAGATTTCCAAAAATTTAAACATAATAAATTTATTATTGATCCAGGTATAGGATTTGGAAAAAATTTGAAACATAATTTGATATTGATGAATAAAATTTCCTTATTTCATTCACTGGGATTTCCATTGCTAATAGGCACTTCTAGAAAAAGATTTATCAATCAAATTTCAGGAGCTTTTGATAGCAAAGAAAGGATTGGCGGAACCTTAGCTTCTGTTTTATACACCTTATCACAAGGTGTGCAAATATTTAGAGTACACAATGTTCATGAAGTTAAACAAGCTATATTAGTTTTTAAAAAAATAATTTCTATTTAATGGTAAAAAAATATTTTGGTACGGATGGAATAAGAGGCACAGTTAATCAAGGTCATATTAATGGAGAAAGATTTTTTAAGTTTGGATTAGCCGCAGGAACCTATTTTATAAATCAAAAAAAAAGTAAGCAAACTGCAATTATTGCAAAAGATACTAGATTGTCTGGCTACACTTTAGAGCCAGCACTAGTGTCAGGTTTAGCTTCAGCAGGCATGCATGTTTTTACCTTAGGACCTCTTCCCACCAATGGTCTAGCCATGTTAACAAAGAAAATGAAAGCCAATATGGGCATAATGATTACAGCTTCACATAATCCTTATTACGATAATGGACTAAAATTATTTGCACCTGATGGTCTAAAATTATCAGATAAAATTGAGGAGAAAATTGAAAAATTAATTGATTCACAAACATCAATATATCTTTCAAATCCTAATACACTAGGTCGAGTAAAACGATTAGAAGATGCAAATGAAAATTATATTAAAATTTTAAAAAGAAATTTTCAAAAAAGCTTTAACCTCAAAGGGATGAAGATCGTTCTTGATTGTGCCAATGGTGCTGGTTATAAGGCTGGACCAAAACTTTTTTCGTCTCTTGGTGCGACAGTGATTTCTATTGGAGTAAAACCTAACGGACTTAATATTAATGATAAATGTGGATCAACTTATCCAGATAATATTAGTAGAGCGGTTAGAAAATATAAAGCAGACATTGGTATTGCGCTAGACGGTGATGCAGATAGAATAATTTTATGTGATGAAAAAGGAAAAATTATTGACGGAGATCAAATTATTGCAATGTTAGCTAAAAGATGGAAAGCTAAAAAATTATTAAAAGGTGGAGTTGTTGGAACATTAATGTCTAATTATGGTTTAGAAAAATTTTTTAAAACAGAAAATATTAAATTTATAAGAGCTAATGTTGGTGACCGATATGTTAAAGAAAAAATGAAAATTTATAAATATAATCTAGGTGGCGAACAATCTGGCCATATAATCTTAGGAAAATTTGCGACTACAGGAGATGGTCTATTAGTAGCTTTAGAGGTTTTATATTCATTACGAAAAGGTAAAAAAGCAAGCGAAGTATTGAATGTTTTTGATTCTATTCCGCAGATACTTGAAAATGTTATTGTAAAAAATAAAAATATCATTTCTTCTCCAAAAATTAAGCAAGTTATTAAACAAACAGAGAAATTAATTAAAAACCAAGGAAGATTATTAGTGAGAAAATCTGGAACAGAGCCTAAAATAAGAATTATGGGCGAGTCAAACAATAAAAAACTCTTGCAAAAGTGCATTCAAACTATAAAAAAATCTTTAAAGTAATTTGAAACCTAGATCTAAATTATTAATTATAGCTGGCTCGGACTCATCAGGTGGTGCAGGCATACAAGCTGATATTAAAACAGTTACCTCATTAGGTTCTTATGCTATGACAGCTATTACCGCTGTTACAGCTCAAAACACGACAGGGGTAAATTCAATTGTAGGTATCAATTCTAAAGAAATTTTTAAGCAAATCGTTTTTACCTGTAAGGATATAAGACCTGATGCTATCAAAATTGGTATGCTTCAATCTTCGAGTGTAATTACAAAAGTTGTATTAGCTCTTAAAAAAATTAAAGTTTCTAAAATTGTCTTGGATCCTGTTATGGTTGCAAAAGGTGGCGCTAAGTTAATAAATGACAGAGCTATCCATACATTAAAAACTCACTTGATTAAAAGAGCATTTTTAATTACACCTAATATTCCTGAGGCAGAAGTTTTAACTAAAATTAAAATAAAAAATTCTAAAGACATGATTAAAGCAGCACATATTTTATTAAAGCTAGGAGCTAAAAATGTTTTAATTAAAGGTGGACACCTCAAATCCAAAGATATGAAAGACATTTTAGTGAATAAAAAAACAGTTAAGATTTTCAAAAATAGAAAATTTTTAACTAAGAATACTCATGGCACAGGCTGTACTTTATCGAGTGCAATCGCTACTTTTTTATCGTGTGGAAAACTTTTAAATGAATCCTGTGAGCTTGGAATTAAATATGTTAACGAAGCTATAGGATCTAACCTTAATTTTGGTAAAGGCCATGGCCCAATTAATCATTTAAATTCAATTAATATTAAAAATATATATAAATAACAATGAGAAATGTAGTAGTAGTCGGATCTCAGTGGGGAGATGAAGGTAAGGGAAAAATTGTTGATTGGTTATCTGAACAAGCTGATGTTGTTATCCGTTTTCAAGGCGGACATAATGCCGGACACACTTTAGTAATTGATGGAAAAGTTTTTAAATTAAGACTGCTTCCTTCAGGGATAGTACGAAAAGGTAAAATCTCTATTTTAGGCAATGGTGTTGTTATTGATCCCTGGGCTTTGCTTGATGAAATAAAAGAAATTAAAAAACAAGGTATTGATGTTACTCCTGAAAATTTTATGATTTCAGAAACAGCTTCTTTAATTCTTCCTTTTCACAGAGAAATGGATGAAATAAGAGAAGATGCAGCTGGAAAAGAAAAAATAGGAACTACTAGACGAGGTATAGGCCCCTGTTATGAGGATAAAGTGGGTAGGCGCTCTATTCGAGTAATGGATTTAAGATCTGAAAGCAATTTAGACGCTAGGTTAAAAAATGTTTTACTACATCACAACGCTATTAGAAAAGGATTGAAAAAAAAGGTTTATAAAAAAGATGATCTTAAGAAAGATTTATTAAAGATTGCGCCGCACGTTTTAAAATTTGCCCAACCGGTTTGGTTAAAAATAGATGAATTCAAAAAAAAAAGAAAAAAAATACTATTTGAGGGTGCTCAAGGTATACTTCTAGATGTTGATCATGGCACTTATCCATTTGTAACTTCTTCTAATACAGTTCCAGCTATGGCAGCTACAGGAACCGGATGTGGACCAAGTACTATCGGTTACGTCCTAGGTATTACTAAAGCCTACACAACAAGGGTTGGAAGTGGCCCTTTTCCAACTGAACTAAGCGATAAAATAGGAGAAAGTCTAGGCAAGAGAGGAAAAGAATTTGGAACAGTTACCGCAAGAAAAAGAAGATGTGGATGGTTTGATGGAGTTTTAGTTCGTCAAACTATAAAACTGTCAGGAATTATGGGAATTGCGCTAACTAAACTTGACGTATTAGATGAACTAGATGAAATAAAAGTATGTGTTGAGTATGAACTAAATGGTAAAAAAATAGATTATCTACCAGCTGCTTCAGAAGATCAGTTCAATATAAAGCCAATTTACAGAAGTTACCCAGGCTGGAAGACTTCCACCCAAGGAATTAGAAATATGGAAGAGCTACCTGAAAAAGCAAAAACTTATGTTCATGCGCTGGAAGATTTTATAGGTTGTAAAGTTTCAAGTATTTCTACAAGCCCCGAAAGAGATGATACAATTCTAATTGAAGACCCTTTTAAAATTTAATTCGCTGGTAGTAAATTTTTAGATTTACTAGCATTAATCATTGACTTTTGAAGTTTTTCAAAAGCCCTAGTTTCTATTTGTCTTATTCTTTCTCTGCTAATCTTATATTTTTGGCTTAATTCCTCTAGTGTCTTAGGGTTTTCTGTTAATCTACGTTCTTTTAGAATTTCTTTCTCTCTATTATTTAAAATAGTCATAGCGTGATAAAGTAATTCTTTTTTATCATCAAACTCTTGTTTTTGAGATAAAATCAATTCTTGATCCAAACGATCATCGACCAGCCAGTCTTGCCACTCATCTGTTTCCCCAGCTTTGATAGGATCGTTAAGAGATTTTTCGTGTCCCATAAGTCTTCGGTTCATATTAATTATTTCATGTTTATTAACATCTAATCTCTTTGATATCTCTTCCACATGTTCATTTCTTAAATCACCTACTTGATTAGGGGCTATTTGATTTTTTAGTTTTTTTAAATTAAAAAAAAGTTTTTTTTGAGCAGTAGTTGTACCCATTTTTACCAAGCTCCATGATTTTAATACGTATTCTTGTATAGCAGCCTTAATCCACCACATAGCATAAGTAGCAAGCCGGAAACCTTTATCAGGATCAAATTTTTTAACTGCTTGCATCAATCCAATATTTCCTTCGGATATTAAATCATTAACAGGCAGGCCATACCCCCTATATCCCATTGCAATTTTAGCAACCAACCTCAAATGACTCGTAACTAATTTATGTGCAGCTTTTAAGTTTCCTTTGTCCCTCCAATTTTTTGCAAGCATATATTCCTCTTCAGCAGCCAACATAGGAAATTTTTTGATTTGTGCTAAATAAATGGATAAACCCCCAACCGAAGGGGAAGGTAGATTAATTATTTCTTTTTTTTTAGACATAAGTATTATTTATAAACTAGAAATTGATATTTCAATGGTCCAAATTGTTTAATAAATCGAGTATTTTTTTGAAATCTTGTGGCAACTTAGAGTCAAAACTAAAGAATTTTTTGGTTATAGGGTGAATAAATCCTAAGCTTTTAGCATGAAGAGCCTGCCTGTTTAAAATTTTTAATTTATTTTCAAAATCTTTATTAATTTTTTTAAATTTAAGATTTTTTCTACCATACTGTTGGTCTCCGAGTAAAGAACAGCCTTTGTAAGCCATATGAACTCTTATTTGATGAGTTCTGCCAGTTTCTAATTCACATTCTATAAAACTAATCTTTGGAACATTTTTTATTTCAAATACTTTTAATGTTAAGTAATTTGTAACTGCTTTTTTCCCAGATATTTCTGTAACAGACATTAGCTGTCGATTCTTTCTACTTCTACCAATTAAAGTTTCAATTTTTCCATTTAAAGGTCTTAAAACACCCCAGCATAAAGCATGATATTTTCTTTTAATTGTATGATTACTAAACTGCTTTCCTAAATTTGCATGCGCATAGTTATTTTTCGCTACTACGAGCAGACCGCTTGTTTCTTTATCTATTCTATGAATTATCCCTGGTCTTGTAGCGCCATTAACATTGGATAATTTATTTTTATATTTATAAATAAGTGCATTAACCAAGGTGTTATTATGATTACCAGCACCTGGATGAACAACCATACCAGCTGGTTTATTAATAACTAAAATATCTTTATCTTCATAAACAATATTTAATTTAATATTTGCGGGTAAAATTTTTATATCATTTTCAGGAATTATATTTATTTCAACATGGTCATTTTTTTTTAATTTTTTAGATGGAGACTCAATAATAGTGTTATTAATTTTAACCTGTTTAAGCTCTATGATTTTTTTTAAATTTGATCTTGATAGGCTAGGTAATAACTTTACAAGCACGACATCTAGGCGAGACCCTATATCTTGATCTGTAATTAAGAATTTTGTTGAGTTATCAGGCATTTGAATTTAGATTAACATTATATGCGTTCGTAGCTCAACTGGATAGAGCGCCTGACTTCGGATCAGGAGGTTGAGGGTTCAACTCCTTCCGGACGCACCATAAGCCTTAAAGTATCCACTCCTTCAAAGCATTTTTATTTTCTTTGATAAAAGAAGGGTAATTCTCATCTATATTAATTTTTTTTAGCTCGAGATCTCTGCCAAAAATATCTTTGTTATTAGCAATTTTTTCTTCTATTTTTTTTTCATCTGTAATTTCTTTTATATTAAACTCTCCATGAGAGTATGATTTAATTTTTTTTGCAATATCTGATGGGCTGCTTAAAAAAGAAAAATGCCAACCTCCCTTAATGAGTTGCTGGTCAATTTTATCAAATCTCCAAAAAGGATATTCTTTAAATTTTAAATTTCTTAATTTTTGAGGGGTAGGAAAGTTTTTTTTTAATGACATTTTTGATCCTATCCAATTGCTTTCATTCAAGTTTTGTAGATTGAGCTTGTACATAAACATCATTTGAGAAAAAGCTATAAATTTGCTACTTTTTTTAATTAGATTTAATTTTGTTAAATCAGGTATCTCATCAGAGTCTGATAAAATAATTAAGTCATTATCACTTGCACCCTCCAATCCTTCGGAAAGTGAATTTCTTTGATGTTGTTCAACTAGAGATTCTCCACCGGAATGGTTACTAAAATCAATTTTTTTTTTATAGTCAGCGACTATATATCTTATTTTATGTTTAAATTTACTAAAGTTATTAATATTAAAGTTAAGTTTTTTTTCTTTTCCTTGGTGATTTTTTGTGGATTCTGAAATAACAAAATAATCTACTTTTTCATTAAGAATATTTAGTCGTAAGTCCAATACGTGATCTTCATTAAAATATTGAAAACAATCATAAATAGCCATCTATTTTTTTGTGAAAGTTGTTAAACCAATTTTTTTATTTTTAATATTTGAAGACGAACAATGTAAGTTAGTTCTATCAAAAATTAGTAAATCTCCAAGATTCCATTTATAAACTAATTCTATTTCTAATCCTTTTAAATTTTCAATATTTTCATGTTTTAAATACTTGTCATGCTCATTTTTATTAAATGGTTTGTTAGGAAACAAATTTAAATGCGCATCTGATCTGGCATTTTTTCCCCTTTTAAAATTTTCTGGATTATTTTCCATCAATTCATTTTTATCTTTAGTAAAATTTGTAGAAACTCCATAAAATCTATTTTTAAAAATCACAGTTTCTCCAAATTCAGATAACGGAATTAATGTCTGCTTATATATTGTATCATTTAGGTTAAAACCTGCGTCGACATGTAGTTTTAGAGGGTTATAACTTTCCTGAAAAAGCCCAAAACATTCCTTACCATCTTCGTTTATTAGATTGTCCATTTTAAAATCACCTATGATAGATTTTAGTTTTATTTTAAATAGATTTTCTAATTTTTTTCCAAATCCTTCAGTCCATCTTTTTTTAATTACTTTTTGTTTTAAATTATTTACAGCTATAGGTAACTGATTATATAAATCTAAAAATTGGTCAATTTCCTCTTGGGAAATAAAATTTTTTATTATATTTGGAGGACTTTCTAAACTTTTAATTTTATTTAAATTTTCGTGCATTAGAGTTACTCGCCAATATTAATTAGTGTACCTTTAATTTTTGCTCCATAATATGCGGTATAAAAAACAATTACACCAAAAGCAAAATAAACTAAAGAAATCAATACACTTTTAAAAATCTCCATGTTATTTACCGTCTGGTTTATTAATATATTTCTCATTTCTTCAAAAATATGAACTAAAGGTAAACCTTTTGCTATCAATTGAAGCGTGTCAGGCAGTATCTCTATAGGGTAATAAATGCATCCAAGAGGAGCTAAAAAAAACAAACTTGCCCAGGCAATATTTTCGAATGATGGACCAAATCTTAATAAACCCGCTGTAACAAGTAAACCTAAGCTAATACCAAATATGTAAAGAGCAATCAGCAGAAAGATTAAAGGGACACCTAATTTAAAAATAGAAACACCAAACAAAGGTATTGCAAGCAATACAGCAGGAACTAAACCAATTAATGTTCGAAAAATTGCTGTTATTGTTAGCGCCGCAATAATTTCACTAATTTTAATTGGCGCAATAAATAAATTAGTGAAATTTCTACTCCAAATTTCTTCAAGAAACATCATGTTATAACTAATACTTGATCTAAAGAGAAAGTCATAAAGGATCGCAGCAGTAAGAATAATACCTACTGTATTACTATAATATGAAGAGCTCATAGTAAAAAATTCAGAAATAAAACCCCATAAAAATACTTGTATTGTGGGCCAATAAATTAAATCTAAAATTCTTGGAAAAGAACCTTTAATTAAATAAATATGTCTGAGACTTAAGCCGTATATTTTATGCCAATTCACTTTTACTCCTTGCTATTTGTAAAAAGGTATCTTCAAGATTATTTCTACCATGTTTACCGACTAGCTCTTTGCAAGTCCCACTATCAACTATCTGTCCTTCTTTCATCATAATCACAGTATCACAGAGTCTTTCGACCTCTTTCATGTTGTGCGAAGCTAATAAAATAGTTATTTTATTTTTTGTTTTATACGTTTCTATATATTGTCTAACAAAGTCTCCAATATCAGGATCCAAACTAGCTGTAGGTTCATCAAGAAATAAAATATCTGGTTTATTGATTAGTGATTTAGCTAAAGAAACTCTGTTTTTTTGTCCTGAAGATAGTTCACCTGTATTTTTTATTAAAAAACTATTTAAATTTAAATCATCTGCAATTTCTGCAATTCTATTTTTTAAATCCTTGACACCATAGAGTCTTCCATAAACTTCTAAATTTTGTCTAACCGTCAGTTTTTTAGGCAACTCGATATAGGGAGACGCAAAGTTCATCCTGCTCAAAAGATCATTACGATTAGCGCTATTAACATTTTGGTTGTTAATTAATACCTCTCCGCTTGAGGGTGTAATTAGACCTAGCATCATTCCTATAGAAGTTGTTTTTCCACAACCATTTGGACCAAGCAACCCTAATGTTTTATTTTCTTCTAAACTAAAATTAATATTATTGACCGCTAAATAATTTTTAAATTTTTTTGTTAGTTTTTGTACTTTGATATTCATGAATTATTTTGCCGCTCTATTTAATCTGTCATTTATTGCTAAGCCGATACCACTTTTTGGAATTTTACATACACAAATCATTTTATAATTTTTGTTTTTAATTAATCTCAGTGTTTTGTATAAGTTTTTTGCAGCTTCATTTAAGTTTGATTTATAACTTAGATTAAAAATATTTTTTTTCTTTTTATATTTTTTTCCAAAAACAATAAAGGCCTCATTAAATTTTGCTTTTTTTTGATTAAGTTTCATGGGTATCCCAGGTGAATAATGTCTTTTAAGCATACCAGGAGCTTTTATTTTTGATGAAGTACTATTAATTATGATCTTTTTATTTAGTACTTTTGAAACTGCCTCGGGACTTATGAGTCCTGGCCTCAAAATTTTTGGCTCAGATGTTAAATCTACAACTGTTGACTCCAATCCTATACTACAAGAACCACCATTTATAATAATTTTAAGTAAATTTTTAAATTCTTGAGCTACATCTTCAGCTGAGACAGGACTGATATGGGAAGCTTTGTTTGCACTTGGAATAGCTAAAGGAAAATTTAAAGATTTTAATATTTTTCTTAGTATATTATTTTTGGGAAATCTTACCGCAACCGTATTCAATTTTGCTGTTGCTATATTTGATAATAATGAATCTTTTTTTTTTTTCAAAACAAAAGTAATAGGACCCGGAGAGAATTTTTTATAAAGTTTAAAAAAATTATCATTTAAATTTGCATCTTTTCTTAATTCTTCAAGGCTATAGTAATGAATAATTAGTGGATTTTTAAGTGGTCTTTTTTTTAAGGTATAAATCTTTTTAATTGCTTTGGATGAATAGGCACTACCAGCTAAACCATAGACGGTTTCAGTGGGAACACCTACAAGATCTTTTTTTTTGAGGCATTTAATTGCTTTAGTTAAGTTGTTGTTATTAACTTTAAATATATTTGAATAGATATTTTTCATAATGTAATTATTATGCTTTTAATGAAAAATGAAAATATTCCAGAGAGCACTAAAAGTAAATCAATAAAAGAGATTAAGGAAGAAATTAATCAAATTCTTGAAAAATTAGAAAGCGAAGAGACTAATTTATCTGAATCAATGAATGATTATGCACGCCTTATTACTTTAAATAAGCGTATAGATTTATTTTTCAAAAAAAAAAATAAAGAAATCTCTGAAATTGGGAAGAGGATTAAGAAAATTTTGTAATTTATGATTAAATCATTTTTAGATATTAATGCTAAAAAAACAGATATTTTTTTAAAAAAATATTTAAATCGTCAAAATCACTCTAGCCTTATGGCTGCAATGAAATATGGTTCATTGTCAGGAGGAAAAAAAATTAGATCATCAATAATTATAGGAACTGGGAAATTATTTGACATTAATACTAGCAAACTTTTAAATCTCTGTGGAGCGGTAGAGTGCATACATTCTTACTCTTTAATTCACGACGATCTTCCTTGTATGGATAACGATAGAATGAGAAGAGGAAAATTAGCAACACATGTAAAATTTGGAGAATCTACTGCTATATTAGCTGGCAACTCATTGCTAACGTTAGCTTTTGAAATGATTGTAGACAGAAATTATAAAATAGAACATAAAGCAAAAACAGAACTTGTAAAAATTTTAGCTCTTTGTTCGGGTCACACTGGAATTGCAGGAGGACAATATCTTGACTTAAGCTTTGAGAAAAAGAAAAAGAGATTTTTGGACATTCTGAATATGCAGCGTAAAAAAACTGGAAAACTTTTCAATTTCTGCTGTTTCGCGCCAGGCGTAATTGCAAAAAAAAAAATTGGAGATTTAAAATCTTTAAGCAAATTAGGTGAAGATATAGGTTTATTATTTCAACTTGCAGATGATTTTATTGATTTTTCAGGTTCAAAAAAATTGGCTGGTAAATTGACAAAAAAAGATCAAAAAAAAGGAAAGTCCACCTTAATAAGTTTGATGGGTTATCAAAAAGCCAATTCTTATGCACTACGATTGAAGAAAAACATATTGAGTAAATTGCAAAAACATGGAAAAAAAGCAAACGATTTGATTAATACAGTAGAGTTTATTTTAAAGAGAAATTTTTAATGAGTATATTGCTAGACCAAATTAATTTTCCAGCAGATTTAAGAAAATTAAAAAAAAATCAATTAAAACAAGTTTCTGAAGAACTTAGGAAAGAACTAATTAACGTAGTATCAGAGACCGGCGGTCATCTCGGAGCTGGACTTGGTGTGGTAGAGCTCACAGTTGCTCTTCATTATATTTTCAATACCCCAAAAGATAAATTAGTTTGGGATGTTGGTCATCAATGCTATCCGCATAAAATTATTACAGGCAGAAAAGAATTTATAAAAACATTAAGAAAAGGAGGAGGCTTGTCTGGATTTACTAAAAGAGCAGAAAGTGAATACGATCCATTTGGAGCAGCCCACAGTTCGACATCAATTTCTTCAACATTAGGTATGGCAGTTGCAAATAAATTATCAAACAACAATAATAATGTTGTAGCAGTGATCGGTGATGGTGCTATGAGCGCAGGTATGGCTTATGAAGCCATGAATAATGCAGGTGCGCTTAAGTCAAGACTTATTGTGATATTAAATGACAACGAGATGTCAATTGCTAAACCAGTTGGCGCGATGAGCAAGTATCTTGCCACGCTTTTATCTGGAAAGATGTATTTTAGTTTTAGAGAAACTGTTAAAATGATAATTTCAGCTTTTTCAAAAAGATTTGCAGAAAAAACAGCTAAAGCTGAAGATTTATTAAAAGGACTTGTTACAGGCGGAACATTATTTAGTGAACTTGGTTTTTATTACATAGGACCCATAGACGGACATGATATTGATAATCTAGCTCAGGTACTAGAAAATGTTAAAAACTCAAAACATGAGGGACCTGTTTTAATTCACGCTATTACTCAGAAAGGAAAAGGATATAAACACGCTGAAGAATCGGGAGACAAATATCACGGTGTCTCTAAATTTAACGTAACAACTGGAGAACAAGTAAAAAGCAAGTCAAACACACCTTCCTATACAAAAATATTTGCAGAAACATTAGTCAAACATGCAGAACAAGATACAAAAATTATAGGTATAACAGGCGCTATGCCTTCAGGAACTGGCATGGATATTTTTCAGAATAGATTTCCAGATCGTATGTTCGATGTAGGAATAGCAGAACAACACGCTGTCACATTCGCAGCTGGGTTAGCAACTGAAGGTTATAAGCCTTTCGCAGCAATTTATTCTACTTTTTTACAACGTGCATATGACCAGGTTGTACATGATGTTGCCATTCAATCTTTGCCTGTTCGATTTGCAATCGATAGAGCTGGACTAGTTGGATCAGATGGTCCTACACATGCTGGGTCTTTTGATATTACTTATTTATCTACACTTCCTAATTTTATTGTAATGGCGGCAAGCGATGAAGCTGAGCTTGTAAAAATGATTAATACTGCTGTAAAAATTAATGATAAACCATGTGCTTTTAGATACCCAAGAGGAAACGGAGTTGGCGTTGATTTACCAAATATAAATGATACGCTTGAAATTGGAAAAGGAAAAATAGTCAGGCAAGGAAAACAAGCAGCTATATTATGCCTTGGCGCAAGACTAGAAGAATGTAAAAAAGCTGCAGAAATTTTAGTGACAAAAGGAATAGAGTTAACAATAATTGATGCAAGATTTGCCAAGCCTCTAGATGAAAAATTAATTATGGAAATTGCGACAACCCACGAGGTGGTAATTACGATAGAAGAGGGCTCAATTGGTGGATTTGGTTCCCATGTAGCCCAGCTATTATCTGATAGAGGTGTATTTGACAAGGGTTTAAAGTTTAGATCTATGACTCTACCAGATGCATTTATCGATCAAGATGGTCCAGAAGCTATGTACAAAAAAGCAGGATTAGATAATTTATCAATTGTAAATAAAGTGGAGGATGTTTTAAAATCTAATATTGTTTTAGCACAAAATAAAAATAAGAGTACAAGTTAGCCACACTGTGCACGGTTCATTAAAAAGTGATCTAACAATACACATGCAAGCATCGCTTCACCAATAGGAACTGCTCTAATACCCACACAAGGATCATGTCTACCTTTTACAGAAATATTAGTGTTTTTACCTTTTTTATCAATTGTTTCTCTACTTGATAAAATAGAAGAGGTTGGTTTGACAGAAAAGGAAGCGACAATATCTTGACCAGAAGAAATTCCACCCAATATCCCTCCTGCGTTATTAGATTTAAAATTTATTTTTCCAGATTTAGTTCTCATTTCATCAGAATTTTCTTCACCACTTAAAAATGCTGAGCTCATGCCAGCTCCAATATTTACTCCTTTAACAGCATTGATACTCATCAAAGCTGCTGCAATATCTGTATCTAATTTTGAATAAATAGGTGCACCTAATCCTACCGGGACTCCGCTTGCTCTTAATTCAATAATAGCACCACAAGATGATCCTGCTTTTCGAACAGATAATAAATACTGTTCCCATAGCTTTACTGATTTTTTGTCAGGACAGAAGAAAGGATTTTTTCTAATTTCAGAGTCATTCCAACTACCCCTATCACAAGACATTAAACCTAGTTGCGTAACTGCTCCAATAACATTAAATTTGGAACCTAGTAATTTACTTAAAACTATTCTTGCAACAGCACCAGCTGCCACTCGGCAAGCAGTCTCTCTAGCAGACTGTCTTCCACCACCTCGATAGTCTCTAATGCCGTATTTCTTGTAATAAGTAAAATCAGCATGCCCAGGTCGAAATTTATTTTTAATCGTCTCATAATCTCTTGAGCGTTTATCTTCATTGTAAATAATAATTGAGATAGGTGTACCAGTACTTTTACCCTCAAAAACACCTGATAAAATTACTACTTTATCCGACTCTTTTCTTTGTGTGGTAAATTTAGACTGGCCAGGTCTTCTTCTATCCATGTCTTTTTGAATCTCGTTTTCAGATATTGATATATTAGGCGGGCATCCATCAATAACGCAGCCTATAGCTGGCCCATGGGATTCTCCCCAAGTTGTAAATTTAAATATTTTACCAAAAGTATTAAAAGACATAGTTAATTAATGTATAAATTATTTTACAGAATATATGAATCAAAAAAATGGCAAAAACTCTCTTGGATTAGACTCTATATTTGAGGATTTAGATAATCCTATAGATTTATTCAAGAACTGGTTTAAGAAAGCTGAAGAAACTGAGGTTAACGATCCTAATGCTCTTGCTCTTGGGACCGCTGATCAAAAAAATCAACCCAGCGTTAGAATGGTTCTATTAAAAGGATTAAGTAATGAGGGATTTGTTTTTTATACAAATTTTAACAGCAAAAAGGGCAGCGACCTTAAAAACAACCAGCAAGCATCTATGTGTTTTCATTGGAAGAGCTTGAGAAGACAAGTTCGTGTTATCGGTAAAGTTCAACAGGTTACCGATAAAGAAGCTGACGAGTATTATAATTCAAGACCTTACAAAAATAGAATAAGTGCTTGGGCTTCAAATCAATCCAAAAAATTAGATAGTAGAGATACTTTTCTAAAAAAAATTGCAGAATTTGAAAAAAAATATCCTGACCAGAACAATGTTCCGAGACCACCTCATTGGTCAGGCTGGAGAATTTTACCTAAAGAAATAGAGTTTTGGCTAGATGGCGAAGGAAGAATTCACGAACGTTTAAATTATATTAATAATGATAGTAAGTGGAAGAAGGAAATTCTTTATCCTTAAAAAGATCTATTTAAACTAAAACCAGTTAAATTTTGTAAAGTTTTTTTTTCGGTGCAATCTTTAAATAATCCAAGAGCATCGTAAGAAACGTTTACAAAGTACTCTGCTCTTTTCAGACTATCTTCGACCGCTTTATATTTTTTAATTAATTGAAGAGTTTTTTCAAAGTCTTCTTTTGTTCTTTCGTCTTTCTTAAACACCTCAACTAAAAAATTTCTTTCATTGGTGTCAGCTCTTTGAAAAATTATAATTAGAGGTAAGGTTACTTTTCCCTCGTAAAAGTCTTTACCAATTTTTTTCCCAAATATAATTTCCTTAGAATAATAATCTAAAGCATCATCAGCAATCTGAAAGGCAAGCCCAATATTTTTACCATAAGACTCTAGAGCATTTTTTTCTTTTTCATTACTTTTTGCTAAACATGCGCCTGTTTTAGTTGCTGCAGAAAATAAAGCAGCTGTTTTTAAATTAATGATATCAATATAAGTTTCCTCTAAAAGATCAGCCTCACCTTTGTGCTCTAATTGCATTACTTCACCTTGTGCAATTTTTGCAGAAGTAGAAGATAATAATTTTAAAATTTCTAAATCTCCATCGTCAACCATAATTTCAAAACATCTACTTAATAGATAATCACCAACTAAAATTGAAGATTGATTTCCCCATAATGCATTAGTAGTTTTTATACCTCTTCGTAAGTCACTCTCATCAATGACATCATCATGTAATAAAGTCGCGCTATGAATGAGTTCAACACATGCTGATAAACTCACATCACGTTTTCCTAAAGAATCGTAACCAGCTAATTTCGCAGAGCCTAAAGTCAAAAGTGCTCTTAATCTTTTACCCCCTGAATCAAGATGATAGGTGCTCATTTTATTGATGAGCCCAACTTTGCTATCTAATTTAATCTCTATCAATTTCTCAACTTCATCAAGTTTTTCATTTACTAGATTTTTTAAGTCCAAGTATGCTGAGTTTGCAGATTTTTTAAGCGGTATAACTGATCCCATGGCGTATATTTATATTCTAATTTTTAAATAATAAATTTTAATTTTACACTTTGATGACGCACCTTTTATTCAACTAACAGTAGAACAATAAATATTTAAAATTTGTTTCTGGTACTGATATAAGAAAACTACTATTAATCAATAAAACTATGTTCTCCTTATTTAAAAAAAAAACAATCGTTCCACATGTTAGATTAACCGGTGTTATTGGTAATGCTGGCAGATTTAGCAAAGGTATGGATTTAGCTGGTCAAAGAGAAATTTTGAAAAAAGCCTTTTCGATCAAAAAAGTAAAATATGTTGCTATTTCTATTAATTCACCAGGTGGCTCACCCGTGCAATCACATTTAATTTATAGTTATATTAGACAACTTGCTGATAAAAAAAAAATTAAAGTTATTATTTTTGCAGAAGATGTTGCAGCTTCAGGAGGCTATCTGATTGCTTGCGCAGGCGATGAAATTTACGCTAACTCAAGTTCGATTATTGGTTCAATCGGAGTTATATCAGCTTCGTTCGGATTTAAAGAATTAATTAAAAAAATGGGCGTAGAGAGAAGAATTTATACTGCGGGAAAAAACAAAAGTACACTTGATCCCTTCGTGGACGAAAAAGAAGAAGACATCAAAAGACTTAAAGACATTCAACTAGAACTACATGCTGACTTCATTAAAGTAGTAGAGACAAGCAGAGGATCGAAAATAAAAGATCCTGAAAAAAATAATATTTTTACAGGTGAGTTTTGGACAGGTGCTTCAGCATTAAAACTTGGTTTGATTGATGGTCTTGGTAATGCTGATCAAGTATTAAAAGAAAAATTTGGTGAAGATGTTGTTATTAAAAACTTTGAAAAGCCAAAAAGCTGGATTGGGAGAAAACTCTCAGCTTCTATTGATGGTCAATTAACCAATACAATGAATTCAATAGAAGAAAAATCCTTTTGGCAAAAATTTGGTTTGTAGATGCCAAAAAAAACAATTAAAGAAAAAAAAGTTTTATCTTTTCAAGATATTATCATGAACCTTCAAAAATTTTGGGGAAAATATGGTTGCGTAATTTTACAACCTTATGACATTGAAGTAGGCGCTGGAACTTTTCATCCTGCAACAACATTAAGATCATTAGGACCAAAACCCTGGAAGGCAGCCTATGTCCAGCCATCACGAAGACCTACAGATGGACGATATGGAGAAAATCCAAACAGGTTACAACACTACTACCAGTTTCAAGTCATCATCAAACCGTCTCCAAAAGATATTAAGCAAACTTATCTTAAAAGCTTAGCGTTTATTGGAATTGATACAAAAAAACACGACATTCGATTTGTGGAAGATGATTGGGAAAGCCCAACACTTGGTGCGGCTGGATTAGGTTGGGAAGTTTGGTGTGATGGAATGGAAGTTACCCAATTCACTTACTTTCAACAAATGACAGGGATAGAGTGTAAACCAGTTCCAGTAGAGCTAACTTATGGTTTAGAACGACTTTGTATGTTTGTCCAAGGTAAAAAAAATGTTTACGACTTAGATTGGAACAATGAAGGTGTTAAATATAAAGAAGTATTCTTCCAAGCTGAGAAAGAATTTTCAGCTTATAATTTTGAACACGCCAACACAGAAACATTATTAAAAACTTTTGAATTTGCAGAAGCTGAGTGTAAAGCTTTACTTGAAAAAAAATTAGCACTACCAGCTTACGACCAATGCTTAAAAGCAAGCCATGTCTTTAATTTATTGGATGCCAGAGGTGTTATTGGTGTTGCTGAGAGAACAGGGTACATTAATAGAATAAGAGAACTAGCCAAAGGTTCTGGTGCAGCTTGGTTGAGCACCCAAGTTTAATATGGCTGAATTTTTATTAGAACTTTATAGTGAAGAAATTCCTCACGGCCTACAAATTAGCGCCAGAAAAGAAATTAAACAAAACTTATTAAGATCATTAGAAGAAGAAAGTATAAAATTTAAATCTGCAGAAGTTTATTCTACACCTACACGTCTAGCACTTTTAATACGTGATTTACCAAGTGAAATTAAAATAGCAGCAAAAGAGGTGAAAGGACCAAAAGTAGGTGTGCCTGAAAATATCATCGAAGGCTTTATGAGATCGCATCAAATTACAAAAAAAGATCTTTTTGAAAAAATAGAAGAAAAAGGAAAGTTTTACTGCTTTAAAAAATTAGCAAAGAAAATTCAAACCGAAGATCTTTTAACGAAGTTAATACCCAAGGCTATAGGATCTGTTAATTGGAAAAAATCTATGCGTTGGTCAGATCATGATTTAATGTGGGGAAGACCCTTAAGATCAATTTTAGCCATTTTTAACAACAAACACCTTAAATTTGATTACCACCATTTAACAAGCACAGATGGAGCGATCATTGTAGATAATTTTGTTGATAAAATTAAAAAAGTAAAAAACTTCAAAGAATATGAGTCTTTACTCAAAATAAATAAAATTTTTTTAAAACAAGAGGACAGAAAAAATAATATTATCAAAAAATTTCAATCGATTTGTAAAACAAAGAGTTATCTTGAAAACTTTAATGAAAGATTAATAGAGGAAGTAGTTAATATCACTGAAAATCCAAACGTTATTTCTGCTGATTTTGATAAAGAGTATTTAGACATTCCTAAAGAAATCATCATCTCCACACTGCAAAGACATCAAAGATACTTTCCCTTATTTGATTCAAAAAATAGATTAACTAATAATTTTTTAATTGTAACCAATAAACCCGACACTCAAAATGTTATTAAAGAAGGAAATAAAAGAGTCATTTTAGCTAGACTAGCCGATGCTAAGTTTTTCTGGCAAATAGATAAAGCAAAAAATTTAATTAAACAAATATCTAAATTAAAAGAGATAACTTTTTTTGAAAAAATTGGAACGATATATGATAAAACTCAAAGACTTAGAAAACTAGCAGGGGTCATATCTGATCAATTAAACATTAATAAAGAAAAAATTGAGATTGCTGCTTCAATTACTAAATCTGATCTAAAATCAAATTTAGTAGGCGAGTACCCAGAGCTTCAAGGGGTTATGGGAAAATATTTTGCCTTAGCTCAAGGATTTGAAGAAGATGTGGCCAGCGCAGTAAGTGATCACTATCTACCAACAGGGTTATCTTCTCCCGTTCCAAAGAAGCCTTTAAGTTTTGCACTTTCTATCGTTGATAAACTAGATAGTTTAGTTGGCTTCTTCGCCATAAATGAAAAGCCAACAAGCTCTAAAGATCCATTTGCTTTAAGACGTGCAGCAATTGGTTTGCTTAGGGTAATTATTGAAAATAATTTAAGTATTAAACTAAAAGACCTTATCAATTATTCTATACGTCTATACACCGACCAAGGTGTTACCATTGAAAATAAAAACACTGAGAAAGAACTGTTAGACTTTTTTAAAGAGAGAATGAGAAATATTTTAAAAGAGAAAAAAATTAAGCCTGATATTATTGAAGCTTCAATCAGCGCTCATTTAGGAGATAATTATTTAGATCTTTGTAAAAAAAGTGTCATTATGAATAAAAATTTTTCCAAAGATATCGGCAAAAATGCGCTTTACTCTTACAAGAGAGTATCAAGTATACTTGATCAAGAAATTAAAAAATCAAGCAAAGAAATAACAGGAAGACCTGATGCAGTTTTATTCAGAAAAGAAGAAGAGAAGTTTTTATTTGAAAAAATAAACGAAATAAGAAAATCTTTTACAGTTAAAGAAGACAGAAAAAACTACGAAGATCTTCTAGCACAACTTGCATCAGTTAGACTATTAACAGACCAATTTTTTGACAACGTAGTAGTTAATGATGAGAATCAAGACATTAAAAACAATAGACTCGAGCTTCTCTCAATGTTTTGCAAGGTGTTTAACAATTTTTTGGATTTTTCTAAACTAGAAGGCGCCTAATCAAACAACAAATTAGCATCGAATGATTTGGCACTATGAGTAATAGCTCCTGCAGAGATTCTATTAATACCCGTATTAGATATTTTTTTGATATTTTTCAGATCAGCATTACCCGAGTATTCAGTTTCATATTTATTTTTACAAAGTTTTAAACATTTTCTTAATTGTTTTGTATTCATATTGTCGAATAGAATTCTTTTAAATTTAAGCCCCAGTACTTGATTTAATTGCTTAAAATTTTCAATTTCCACTGTTACAATTTTTTTAGTTTTAATGGCTTTTTTTACTAAATCTCTTAAATTTTCTTCTGCGCTTATATGATTATCTTTAATCAAAATTTCATCACTTAAATTGTATCTATGGTTGTGACCACCACCTTTTTTAACAGCATATTTTTCTAATAATCTTAAATTAGGTGTCGTTTTTCTTGTACAACAAATTTTAGTTTTTTTGTTAACTTTTTGAACAAATTGGTTAGTTAGTGAAGCAATACCTGAAGCATGATTTAAAAAATTTAAGGCAGTTCTTTCAGCAGTTAAAATTGTTTTAGTTTTAGCTTTTATTTCTGCAATGATTTTATTTTTTTTAACCTTAGATCCGTCTTTAACTTTACTTGTAAAAATTGACTCCTTACCTACAAGTTTAAAAGCAGCTCTGCAGAAGTCTAAACCAGCAATGACCCCATTTTGTTTTGCAATAATTTTTGCTTTAATTTTCTTATTTTTAAAACTTATAAGCTTAGTTGTGATATCACCACTTGGTTTAAGATCTTCTTTAAGAGCTTGTTTAACAATTGAATTGATATAATTTTGATTTATCTTTAACACCGCAGTTTAGCGACCGATTTCAGTCATTCTAAGTACTGACTTTCTCGCAGCATCTGAAATTTTTTTATCGATATTAATTTCATTAGTTTCATTCTGTAAACAATCTAAAATTTTTTCTAAATTAATTTTTTTCATGTAAGGACAAAGATTACATGGCTTAACAAATTCCACTTCAGGATTATCTGCTTCAACATTATCGCTCATAGAGCACTCTGTAACTAACATAACTTTTTTAGGTTTATTTTTACTTACGTAGTCAGCCATTCCAGATGTTGATCCAGCAAAATCAGATGCGTTAATTACATCAGGTGGACACTCCGGGTGCGCTATAACTTTAATGCCTGGATTAGCAGCTCTAACTTCTTCAACTTCTTTAGCTGTAAATTTTTCATGCACAATACATGTACCTTTCCAAGAAATAATTTTTACTTTTGTATTACTGGCTACATAATTTGCTAAGTACTGATCTGGTAGAAAAATAACTTTGTCTACATTTAAAGATTCAACAACTTTTACTGCATTTGCTGAGGTGCAACACACATCTGTTTCAGCTTTTACTTCTGCAGAAGTATTAATATAAGATACCACCGGTACACCTGGATATTTCTGTTTTAGTAATCTAACATCATTTCCCGTAATAGATGATGATAAAGAACAGCCAGCAGACATATCAGGTAATAAAACCTTTTTACTTGGATTCATTAGTTTTGCAGTTTCAGCCATAAAATGAACTCCACATAAAACAATAATACTTGCTGAGGTTTTAGATGCCTCCACGGCTAATGCTAATGAGTCAGCAGAGATATCTGCAACACCATGATAGATTTCAGGGGTTTGATAGTTATGAGCTAGAATGACTGCATTCTTTTCTATCTTTAACTTATTAATTTTTTCAATAAGTGGAGCGTGAATTTTCCACTCTATTTCAGGTACAGATTTAGAAATTTTTTTATAAATTTCTGCTGTAGACTTATTAAACTGTTGTTGTGTAGACATACTTATTCTAGTCTACCAACTTGAATTAAAATTGTCATTCATTTATTGTCGCAGATCGTATGCGGTCGTGCTGAAATTGGTAGACAGGCACGCTTGAGGGGCGTGTGGGTTTTCCCGTGAGAGTTCGAGTCTCTCCGACCGCACCAAAAAGTAGCAAAATAGCTTCTGATTAAACTAAATAGTCCAAAATTAATTTAGCACTCGAAAATAAAATCAAAATATAAATGATATTATAAAAAAGCGCTTCTTCTATAACTTTAAGTATTTGATAACCAATACCTATCCCAAGCAAAGCTAAAGGGAATAATAATAAAGATTGTTTCATACTTTCAACTGTTACAATCGATAAATTAATATAAAAAGGAAATTTAATTAAATTAATACAGGCAAAAAATATTACTCTTGTACCAACATAAAATTCTTTTTTCATTCTAAGCGGCAGCAGATAAACGCTTAATGGCGTTCCTCCTGCATGCACACAAAAACTAGTAAAACCAGAAATAATAGAACAAACCCCACCTTTGAAAAATGATTTTTTTAAAGGAATGATATTTTTTGCTTTGAATAGAAAATAATGACCTGCAAATAGAAACCCCATTAAACCAATGATAAATTTTAGTAAAGACTCTGAAAAATACATGAATGTTATTGATCCAATAAAAATACCAATCGCAGCACCTGGTACTAATAATTTTAAAGTCTCTAAATCAAAATTCTTTCTAAACTTATAAACTGCTACCATGTCAGATAAAATCAATATTGGTAAAACCACAGCTAATGCTTGCCCCAAAGGCATAACAATTGTCATCAACGGAATAGAAATTAAAGTCATGGACCCGCCAAGGCCAGACTTAGCTATACCATAAAGAATAATAGCTGGCACCACACATAGAAAAAATAAAAGATTAATCTCCATATTCTAAAATTTCAAATAAGATGGAATTAATATTTGAACATTAGAATCTTGAACTTTAAGATTATGTTTTGAAAATATTTCAAAATTGGGATCAAAAAGTTTTATTAAAGCAAAAGGATATTGGCCATCAATCAAAACTTTACCTACAATCTGATCATTAAATTTTATCTCATCTGAAATTTTAAGAAGCTTATTTGATGTAACAGGTAAAAGCCTTTTTCTTAATTTATTTTTAAGTTTCATCCGTGCAGTATTTTCTTGCCCAACATAGCAACCTTTTTTAAAATCAATTACATTTAATTCTTCAAAATTAGATTCTAAAGCAAAAAGATTATTTTGAAGATTCTTTACCCCCTCAACAGGTATTCCTTCTTTATGATTTAGTTTTAAATAATTAGACTTATCTATTATTTTTAAATCTAATTTTTTTATAGTTAAATGAAGTTTTTCAAGACTTGACAAAATTCTTGCTCCTAATGAGGATAAGCGGGTATCTACGAAACAAGGACTTTCTCTATATAGTACTGTTTTTTCTTTGGAGCTCAATTCTTCTTGAATCTCTTCAAATTTATCTTTACTTATTATTCCTACTACATGTGAGACAGACAAGTCTTTTATTTCAATTTTTGATCTTAGTTTATATTTTGAAAGATGTTTAATAAGATCATCTTTAATTTCAGTATGGCAATCTAAAAGATAACCGTCTTTATTTTTGATAATAAAAAATTCATAGAGATATTTTCCTTGAGGGGTAAAAATTGCTGAGAAGATTGAATTAGATTCATTTATTTTATCGATATCGTTGCTAATAATATTTTGAAGAAAATCTTTATTATCAATTCCTTCAACTAAAATTAGACCTCTATCTTCAAGTATAACAATTTGATTTTTTTCCATATTTGCAAGTTTATAAGGTATAATATAATTAATTACTGATGTCTGACAATTATAGTTTAATTATTAAAAATGGATCTTGCTTTATTAATGGCAAGTTAGAGAAAATTGACATTGCTTTATCTGGGAATAAAATAAAGAAAATCGGCAAAATAGAACTAAATAGCTCAAAAGTATTTGACGCTACTGACAAACTAGTTTTGCCGGGTATTATTGATACCCAGGTACATTTTAGAGAGCCCGGTTCAACAGACAGAGAAGATCTAGAAAGTGGAAGTAGGGCTGCTGTTTTAGGTGGTATAACCTCAGTGTTTGAAATGCCTAATACTAACCCTCCTACTTCAAACTTAATTGAGTTTGAAAAAAAATTAAATTTAGCCAAAGATAGAATGCATTGCAATTATGCTTTTTATTTTGGCGCAACACCAGAAAATGTAGATCAACTTTCGAAGCTAAAAGGCTTGAAAGGTTGTTGTGGAGTTAAACTTTTCGCAGGTTCTTCAACAGGTAAATTGCTAGTCGCAAAAGAAGAGGATATCGAAAAAGTTATTTCTAATAGCGATAGAGTAGTATCTATACATTCTGAAGATGAAGAAATTTTAAATTTAAGAAAAAAATTCATTAAAGAGGGCAATGTTCATTCTCATCCGGAATGGAGAAATAACGAATGTGCTATGTCTTCTACGAGAAGAGTGGTAAAAATAGCTGAGCGTTATAACAAACAAATTCACGTTTTGCATGTCACAACTAAAGAAGAAGTTGATTTTTTAGCGATGCATAAAAAAAATGTAACTTTTGAAATAACACCTCAGCACCTAACGTTATATGCTCCTGATTGTTATGATAAACTTGGCTCATTAGCACAAATGAATCCACCAATAAGAAAAAAAGAACATTATGATAGGTTATGGACAGCAGTTAAAAATTCAATTGTAGATATTCTAGGTTCAGATCACGCTCCTCATTCTAAAGAAGATAAAAGTAAAAAATATCCAGCATCACCCTCTGGAATGCCAGGTGTGCAAACTATTTTACCAATTATGCTTCACCATATTAACAATAAAAAGTTAAGCCTAGAGCAATTAATAAAACTGATGTGTGAAAACCCATGTAAAATTTTTGGTATTAAAAATAAAGGTTATATTAAAGAGGGGTTTGATGCTGATTTAACAATTATAGACATGAATAAAGAGCAAACTATTAAAAATGAAATAATGGCTACCAAATGTGGATGGACACCTTTTCACGACATGACCATTAAAGGTTTTCCTGTAGCAACTATTATTAACGGTAAAACTGTTATGTCTAACGGCAAAGTTATAACCGAAGGCTCAGGGCAGCCCTTAGAGTTTTAAAATACCATTATCTATTAAATCTTTTTTTATCTCATCTAATATAGCCGGATCATCAATGGTTGCCGGCATCTTATAGGTTTCGTTATCAGCAATTTTTCTAACTGTACCTCTTAATATTTTTCCTGACCTTGTCTTTGGTAGTCTCTTAACTACAATTGCAATTTTAAAAGCAGCAACAGGACCAACTGTATTTCTAACCATTGATACACACTCAGAAACAATGTCTTTTTTTTCTTTAGTAACACCAGCTTTAAGTGCAACTAAACCTATTGGTATTTGGCCCTTTAATTTATCTGCAATTCCTATAACTGCACATTCAGCCACATCTTTGTGTTCCGCTAGAACTTCCTCTATTGCACCAGTAGAAAGTCTATGACCAGCAACATTAATAACATCATCAGTTCGTGACATAATCCAAACATATCCATCCTCATCAATATGTCCTGCATCATAAGTCTGATAATAACCTGGGTAAGTAGACATATAGTTTAGTTTATATCTATCGTTCGCACCCCAAAGTGTAGGGAATGTTCCTGGAGGCAAAGGAAGTTTGATAACAATATCTCCCATCACACCAGGCTTAACTTCTTTACCTTCAGCATTTAAGACTTTTAAGTCATACCCAGGCACAGGTTTAAAAGCTGAGCCATATTTAACAGGAAATGATTCTATCCCTGTACAGTCAGATGTTATCGCCCAACTTGTTTCAGTTTGCCACCAATGATCTATCACAGGTGAGTTTGAAAGTTTCTCAAACCATTTAATTGTATCTGGATCAGCTCTTTCACCTGCAAGAAATAATTTTTCAAATTTACTCAGATCATATTTTTTAAAAAATTCTCCATTAGGATCTTCTTTTTTTATAGCTCTAATTGCTGTTGGTGCAGTAAAAAGTGATTTAACTTTATGTTCAGAAATAACCCGCCAAAAAACTCCAGCATCTGGTGTTCCAACCGGTTTACCCTCAAACAAAACAGTTGTGCATCCATAGAACAAAGGCGCATACACAATGTAAGAATGCCCAACAATCCAACCAATATCACTAGCTGACCACCAAACGTCATCTTGCTGGATATTATAAATATTTTTCATAGTCCATTTTAAAGCAACTATGTGACCAGCAATATCCCTCACTATTCCTTTTGGTAATCCGGTAGTTCCAGAAGTATAAAGAATGTATGCATAGTCACTACCTTTCATTTTCTCACAATCTGCAGGTTGAACATCTTTTAAGGAATTTTCCCAAGAGATATCTATTGAGTCATTAAGTTCTGCTTTAAATTTTTCTCTTTGGTAAATGATACATTTATCAGGTTTATGCTTTGATAATTCCAAGGCTTTATTTAAAAGTGGTTTGTATTCAACGGTACGACCAGGCTCATAGCCACAAGAAGCAGATACAATTAATTTAGCTTTACAGTCATCTATTCTACTAGCAAGTTCGTTTGCAGCAAACCCTCCAAAAACAACAGAATGAATCGCACCAATTCTTCCACAGGCCAACATAGCAATTACCGCCTCGGGTATCATTGGCATATATATAATAATTCTATCTCCTTTTTTAGTACCTTGTTTTTTTAATGCTCCAGCAAAAAGAGCAACTTGATCTTTTAATTCTTTATAAGTAATTTTTTTTTGTGTATTTGTAATAGGACTATCATAAATGATTGCTATTTTTTCTCCTCGCCCTTTATCAATATGAAAATCTAATGCGTTATAACAAGTATTGGTCACACCATCTTCAAACCACTTATAAAAAGGCGGATTTTCAGTATTTAGAATTTTTCTCGGTTTTGAATACCAAAAAATATCTTCTGAAATTTTTTTCCAAAAATCTTCTTTGTTTTTAATAGAGAGATTGTAAATTTCTTTGTAATTTTTAGACAATTAACTTCCTTAAGTAATTTTTTATTATTTTAATAAACTACAAATTAATCAAAAAATCTAATAAATTAAAATCGTTATTTATTGGGAATTTAAGGCTTGTAAAATTTTATTCCTTTAAAGTGTCGCAACTTTAAATACTTGCCCTATTTTATTTAATACCTATATTGAATTTAATGCCAAAAATTACATATATTTCACACGAAGGAAAAAAAAATACAGTAGAGGTAGCTATAGGACTTTCTGTCATGGAAGGAGCTATACAAAATAATATTGAAGGGATCGACGCTGACTGTGGAGGCTCAATGGCCTGCGCAACCTGCCATGTTTATGTCCCAGAAAAATGGTTTAGTAAACTAGAAAAACCACAAGATGCAGAACAAGATATGATTGATATGGCTTATGAACCAAAAAAAAATAGTAGATTAAGTTGCCAAATAATTGTCTCCCCAGAACTTGAGGGTATAGAAATAAACACTCCATTAAAACAAACCTAATGATAAAAACAGATGCGATTATAATTGGAGCAGGCCCAACAGGTTTGTTTGCAGTCCATCAACTTGGTATTATCGGGCTTAAATGTGAAGTGATAGATAACTTAGATCGAGCAGGCGGTCAATGTATTGAACTTTATCCGGACAAGCCTATTTATGACATACCAGGAATCCCAGAGTGTACTGGAGGACAGCTAACAGAAGGTTTACTAAAACAAATCAAACCATTTAAAAATAATTTTCATTTAGGACAAAGAGTAGAAGAAATTAAACAAGAAAATAATACCTGGATAGTAAAAACAAATAGTGGAAATCTTTTTACTGCACCAAATATTATAATTGCAGGAGGAGTAGGTTCTTTTGAGCCTAGAAAGCTGTCTTTAAAAGAAGCAGAAAAATTTGAAGGTAAACAAATATTATACTCAATAACTAATAAAGATATTTTTAAGAATAAAAAATTATCTATATTTGGCGGAGGAGACTCAGCTTTAGACTGGGCTTTAGAACTCTCCAAATCAAATGAAATTACTTTGATCCACAGAAGAAATGAATTTAGAGGGGCGGCGCATACTTTAAGCGAAATTAAGAAGAAAGAAAAAGAGGGTAAATTAATAGTAAAAACACCCTATAATTTAAAATCAATTGTAGGCGATCAATCCATGTCTGAAATTGAAATTGAGCATGAAGACGGTAAAGTAGAAAAAATTAAAACTGATTACATTTTGAGTTTTTTTGGACTTATAATGAAATTGGGTCCAATTGCTGACTGGGGATTAAATATTAATAATAAAACTATCCCTGTAAATACAGAAAGTTTTCAAACAAATAAAGAAGGAATATTTGCTGTTGGGGACATCTGTACCTATCCTGGAAAATTAAAACTTATCTTATCAGGTTTCCATGAAGCTGCACTAGCTGCGAGAGCCTGCTTTAAGAGAGCTAGGCCTAACGAAACTTATAGATTTGAATTTACCACTGCCTCAAAATCTATCCACGATAGATTAGGTCTAAAAAAGTGATTGAACTTTTTACAGCCGACACACCTAATGGAAAAAAAATTTCTATTATGCTTGAAGAAGTAAAATATGATTATAAAATAACTAAAGTAAATATTTTCAAAGACGAACAATTTACAGCAGAGTTTAAAAAAATAAGCCCTTTTAGTAAAATACCAGTAATAAAAGATCTTAAAAATAACACGATAATATTTGAGTCTGGAGCTATTTTAATTTACTTAGCCGAACAAAGTGGAAAATTTTATGATCAAGAAAAAAGAACAACTATTAATCAATGGCTAATGGCACAAATGGCTTACATTGGGCCTATGCTTGGTCAACACCATCAATTTCATCATTATAATCCTGGAAAAAGTGAATTTGGCGAAGAAAGATATTTTAAAATTTGCACAAGAATTTATAAAGAATTAGACGAAAGATTAGCTGAGGTAGATTATTTAGCAGGTAACTTTTATTCTATAGCCGATATCGCCACTTTTCCTTGGATAGCAAGACATGAATGGCACGACATTGGGTTGAAAAAATATAAAAATTTAACTCGCTGGTATGAACTTATCTCAAAAAGAGAAGCTGTTCAAAAAGGTTACGATCTACTAGAAAAAGGTGAAAAAGTACCTAGTGTTTAATCTTCTATAAAAATCTTTTCATCTCGCTCATGTCTTTCTTGAGCTTCGATTGAGAAAGTTGCTACTGGTCTTGCCATAAGTCTTTTAAGACCTATAGGCTCAGAAGTTTCTTCACAGAACCCATAAGTATCATTTTTAATCCTACTTAACGCTGCATCAATTTTTTCAATAAGTTTTCGACTTCTAGTTAGTGCTTTCATTTCAACTGATTTATCCGTGTAAGAAGAAGCTTGATCAACCATGTCAGCAGAAGAAACGTTATCATCAGACGAATTTAGCATGTTAGTAAAAGAATTAGACTTTATGATATCCTTTTTCCACTTTAATAATTCCTCTGTAAAATACTGCTTGTGTTTAACACACATATATTTTTCTTTAGTGCTAGGGATATAGCTCTTTTTATTAGATTTTTTTTGGACTTTAGATGTGGTCTTTTTTATAGGTTTTTTTGGCATATTTTAAAAAGGTGGGAGTATATGTTTCAAATTATGCGTGTCAATAGACTTTAAATTGTATTAATTTGCATGAAAAAATGAAAAAAAATTACAATCAAATATTCAATATTTTTTTAGTAACTCACTTAGTGATTTGGACTCTCGTTCCATCTTTTTCAAACATAAATTTACCCTTAGACGTTATTGAAGCTTTAGCCTGGGGAACTAACCTAGATTGGGGTTGGGACAAACATCCCCCGCTAAGTGTTTTTTTTCCAGGACTTTTTTATCAAATATTTAGTAATAATGATTGGGCTTATTATTTATTAAGTCAAATATTTATAGTTATATCTTTTATTGTCATTTTTAAGTTAGCAAAAGAATTCTTAAAAAATGAAGTCCGTGCATTATGTGCGGTTTTTTTACTTGAAGGGATATATTTTTATAATTTTACCACTCCAGAGTTTAATGTTAATGTATGTCAAATACCTTTTTGGTCATTAACAGTTTATTACGCTTGGCAAAGTTTTAAAAATGACAGAATCCAAAATTGGGCGCTGCTTGGAGTTTTTGCAGCACTAGGAGTATTGTCTAAATATTTATTTGTATACTTGTTAATTGGTATAAATTTTTTTTTTATTTACTATTTTGTAAAAAACAAGAAGTTTAATTTTAGATATTTTATTCCAGCTATTATTTTTTTATTAGTTCTAAGCCCGCATTTTGTTTGGTTGGTAGATAATGATTTTAAAACCATAGCCTACGGATTAAAAAGAACTAGCTTGGAAAATAGTACATTTTTAAATCACTTAATTTATCCCGCAAAATTTATTTTAAAGCAATTAGTTATTTTATTACCTTTTTTATTTCTTCTAAATTTAATGATTAAAAAATATAAATTAAAAATTAAACAAAAAAATGAAAAATCAATTTTTCTAATTTTTGTAGTTTTAGTCCCTATCTCTTTAATGGTTATAACTTCTTTAATCTTTGCAGCTAATATACGTACAATGTGGATGACACCTTTTTATTTATTTTTTGGATTATTTTTTATTTATTATTTTGAATTAACTATTAATTTAAAGTCTTTAAAAAAATTTATGATTTGTTTTTTATTTATTTTTTTTCTTTCCCCGGTGACTTATCTTTATATTTCACTTTCTAACGATAATAAAAGAACAGATTATCCTGGTAAAGAAATAGCTCAACTAGTTCAGAACAGATGGAATAAAAATTTTTCAAATAATATTGCGATTGTTGTTGGGGATGAGTGGTTAGCTGGCAATTTATCTTACCATCTTCAACCTAGACCAAAGTGGTTTAACAATTTAAACCCAAGACTAAAAAAACTCAAAATTGAGGGTGGTGTAATATATGTTGGGAATAAAGATATTCTCAAATCAGTTTGTCCAGGAGAATTTGGTATCATTAAACTACAGGGCATCTGCATGATAGGTGCGCGATGAAAAAATTTACAATATTAATACCAATATTTAATGACTGGGAGTCTCTAAAAAAACTTCTAATTGAAATAAATGACAATGTAAAAAATATAAAAGAGGTTCAGTTTGATTGTGTTGTGGTCAACGATCACTCGACAATAAAAAATCCAGTGATCAAAATTCCAACTCAGATTAATTCTGTCAAAATTATTCACATGGATAAAAATAAAGGACACGCTCGGTGTAATGCATTTGGTATTAAACATTTATCTATGAGTAAAGACCTAGATTATTTAATTTTAATGGATGGTGACGGCGAAGATCGTCCCGAGGAAATAAGATCATTAGTAGAGAAAGTGCTTAATGATCCCGGTAAGTCCGTAGTGGCGAAACGTATTAAAAGATCAGAGGGATATATATTTCAAATGCTTTATAGAGCTCATAAGTACTTAACTTTATTGACTACCGGTAAACTTATTAATTTTGGAAATTATAGTTGTTTGACAAAATCTGATATAAAAAAAATGTCTAATAAAGCAAGTCTATGGAGTAGTTACTCTGGCACGTTTAAAAAAAATATTGAAAATTACAATGAAGTTAATTCGATAAGAGGAATGAGATATTTTGGTCCATCACAAATGTCATTATTTAAACTATTTATTCATTCTTTTTCCATTATAGCAGTTTTTAAGTATCGAGTTTTTACTTTTTCGATAATTTATTTAGTTTTAATTCACTATCTAGGATTTTTAATTAAATTTAATTTTTTATTTTTTCAAATATCGATCATTTTATTTAATATCGTTGTTTTTATTGTATCTTTTAGAGAAAACGGGAAAGAACTTGAAAGTAGTGGGCTCGATATAGCTAGCGAGGAGAAGCTTGTACACTAAAAGGTTGTAAAAAGAGTCCAGACTGGAATCAAAAGTGAATCAAAACGTGAACATCTAAACTATATGTAGAATATTTGTGGATAAGTGCAACAACATCTATTTTCCTAAAAGTTTGCTAAAATACAAAAAAAAGATTTAATTCCATAATTGCAATGAAAATAGAATACTTCTACGGCATCCCTTCACCATTCGCATATCTTGGTTCAGCAAAATTTCAGTCTATTGTAAAAAAATATAATGCAGAGGTAATCGAAAAACCTTGTGATTTAGTTGGTGGAATATTCACAAAAACTGGAGGACTGCCTGTTCCTCAAAGATCTCCTCAAAGACAAAAGTATAGATTAGATGAATTAAAAAGATGGAGTGAATTTTTGAATATTAAGATTAATCTTAAACCAAAATTTTTTCCACCGAAAGATCCTCACCTTTCAGGAAAATATACTATTGCCGCCAATCTTTTGGGAGTGAAACTAGTATTTGGTCATGAACTTTTAAAACAAATATGGAGTGAAGAAAAAGATATATCTGATGAGAAGAATATTAAGATAGTGGGCAATCTTTTTAAGTTAAATTTTCAAGAATTAACTGATTTAGCAAAATCGGAGAAAGTTTCTAAAATTTACCGAGATAATACTGAAGAAGCTGTTACAAAAAATGTTTTTGGAGCTCCTACTTACATTTATAATAATGAACTTTTTTGGGGACAAGATAGATTAGATTTTCTGGAGAGAGCCCTAAATAAATCTTAAAATGTCAAAGACAATTTCTGCTAGTGTTTTAAAAAAAAAATATTTAAGTTTTTTATCTAGTCAAGAGGTTCAGACCGAACCTTTTTATGACAAATTAGGTCAATTAAAAAATTTCTATCTACCTATTTGTGAAAAGATTCATCACGATTATCAAAAAAATAAAAAAATTAAGATTATAGGACTCACTGGTGGGCAAGGAGCAGGAAAAAGCACCATTACCCAAATTATAAAATTAATACTAAATTATAAGTATAATTTAAAAGTAGTCTATTTTTCTATTGATGATTTTTATAAAACTTTAAAAGAGAGAAACAAGTTGTCTAAAAATGTTCACAAATTATTTAAAACAAGAGGAGTTCCAGGAACTCATGATACAAAACTGTTAAAAAAAACTTTTTCCGATCTAGTAAAAAAAAAATTTAAGCCCGTTTCAATTCCAAGTTTTGACAAATCTAAAGATGACCGTGTTACTAAAAGAAAATGGAAAAAAATTTATAAACAACCCCAAATTATAATATTTGAGGGATGGTGCGTGGGGGCTATGCCACAAAAAAAAAAAAATTTAATAAAATCAATAAATACTTTAGAAAAAAATGAAGATGCAAAACTGCTCTGGCGAAATAAGGTCAACAAAGAATTAAAACATGAATATAGAAAAATTTTTAATAAGATTGATAGATTAATTTTTTTAAAAGTACCTAACTTTAAATGCGTTTATAAATGGCGACTTTTGCAAGAAAAAAAGCTCCAATTGACATCAAAAGGTAAAAAAATTATGTCTCCAGTTCAGGTAAGACAATTTATCATGTACTATGAAAGAATAACCATGCAAATGCTTAAAGATTTAACTGGTAAAGCTTATGCAGTGCTTTATTTAGACAAAAAACATAGATTTAGTAAAATTAAATTTAAATAATATGAAAATTTTTATCACTTTTATCATTATTTCAATTTTTAATTTTAATTTGGCTTTTGCATCTGAATTTTTAACATATCTAGAAAATGCGTATAAAAATAACCCGACTTTGAATGCCGAAAGAGAAAATTATAAAGCTATAAAAGAAAATATTAATATCTCAAGAAGTGAATTTCTGCCTAGTGTGTCTGTTTCTGAAACTCAAAGTAGCCAACAAAACTCTAATAGAACTAATCAATCAGGGTCAGCATTAAATGATACTAACAATGACACAACTACCCAGTCAGTTACCGTTGACCAAAAAATTTTTCAAGGTCTTCAAGGCTACAATTCGATCAAAAAATCTCAACTTGAATCTGAGCAAGCTGCAATAAAATTAAAAAATGTTGAACAACAAATTTTATTAAAATCAGCAATTGTTTATTATGATTTAATTTATAAAATTAAAAACAAACAATTTAATTTAGCTAATATTGATTTATTCGAAAGACAAGTAGAAACAGATACTTCTAGACTACAAAAAGGAGAAATTACTTTAACTGACTTAGCTCAATCCGAATCTTCACTTGCGGGAGCCAATGCTCAATTGATTGCAGCTGACACTGAACTTTTAGTGGCTAAAAGTAATTTTGAGAGAATAATCAGATTAACAGCCCCAACGGATATTGCTCAGGATAATTTTATAGAAACGGTGGGTTTGAACTTTCCATCAAGTTTAAATTCAACCCTTTCTATTTCTGAGAGATATAATCCAAAATTGCTTCTCGCTAAATTAGATTTTAAAATTTCAGAAAAAAATGTAAATATTGAAAAATCTAAGTTTTCTCCTTCAGCATCAATTAATTACACAAAATCTCAGAGTAAAGATTTTAGTTCCACCCTTGATGATGTAGATCAAGAAACTCTTAAAGCGACAGTAACCATTCCACTTTTTAAAGGCGGTGAAAATTATTCTTCATTAAAAAAATCCCAATTTAAAAAACAACAAACTAATTTAATTTTGCAAGATACAATTAATGAAGTAAAAACAGATTCAACCAATGCTTGGTCTACATTCCAGTCTTCTGAGAGTGTTTTAAGATCAACTCAAGCACAAGTAGAAGCGGCAGAAATTGCAAATGAGGGAATTACACTAGAGTATGATTCGGGAAATACACGAACAACTCTTGAAGTTATCCAATCCAGAAGCCTTCTTTTGAGCGCTAGAATAAGCAACGCAAAAGCGGAGAGAGATTTTGCAATATCTAAGTTTGAGTTATTAGCTGTTATTGGTGAATTAACTTTAAATAATCTTAAAAGATCTTAGGTATTTTGTGATTTTTACGCCTAATTTATAGTTCTTGATAAAAGAGAACAAAATGTGTACATTTAAATTATCGATTCGAACAACAAAAAGGATAAATAATGATTAAAAATAATTTAAAAGTAGTTAAGTCAGACAGCAAAAAAGAGCAGGAATTAAAGGAAAAAAACAAGTCCTTAGAGGCAGCGATTAGCCAAATAGATCAAAATTTTGGAAAAGGTTCGGTAATGAAGCTTGGTCAACAACAAGCTTTAGACATAGAATCTATATCAACAGGATCTTTAAGCTTAGATTTAGCCCTTGGAATAGGTGGATTGCCAAAAGGAAGAATTATAGAAATTTACGGGCCAGAATCATCAGGAAAGACTACTTTAGCACTACAAGTATTAGCTGAAGCCCAAAAAAAAGGTGGAATATGTGCTTTCGTGGACGCGGAACATGCATTAGATCCAATCTATGCAAAAAAACTAGGAGTAAAAACTGGAGAGCTATTAATTTCTCAGCCAGATACTGGTGAACAAGCCTTAGAAATAGCAGACACATTAATTAAATCTGGATCAATATCAGTACTTGTTATTGACTCAGTGGCTGCTCTTACACCAAAAGCTGAATTAGAAGGTGAAATGGGAGACCATCATGTTGGACTTCAGTCTAGATTGATGAGTCAGGCTTTGAGAAAAATAACTGGTTCTGTATCTAAATCTAACACAATGGTAATTTTTATTAACCAAATAAGAATGAAAATTGGTGTTATGTTTGGAAATCCGGAAACAACATCTGGAGGAAATGCTTTAAAATTCTATTCGTCAGTAAGAATGGACATAAGAAGAATTGGTGCAATCAAGGATAAAGATCAAATTATTGGAAACTCAACAAGAGTTAAAGTAGTAAAAAATAAAGTTGCCCCTCCATTCAAAGTAGTCGAGTTTGACCTAATGTATGGAAAAGGAATTAGTAAAACGGGTGAGTTAGTTGACTTAGGTGCAAAAGCAGGCGTCGTAGAAAAAGCTGGAGCTTGGTACGCTTACAAAGGTGAAAAAATTGGCCAAGGAAGAGAAAATGCCAAAATTTACCTAGAGCAGAATCCTAAAGTCGCTGATGAGATTGAAAAGGTGATTAGAGATCAAGCAGCAGCTATAACAAAAGCTCTTGATGGAAATCCTGTACCTAAAGAAACAGAAAAATCAGTAGAAAAATCAGTAGAAAAATCAGTAGAAAAATCAGTAGAAGAACCATTAGAAAAAAAAGAAACTGTTGAAAAAAATTCTAAATAAAAATTAAAGCTGTTATCTCAACGAAAGGCCTTTATTGGCCTTTCGTGTCCCTCAACACAATTCATACAACTATTAGTTTTATAAAGGTAAAATTTACCGTATACGAAAATCTTTCTTTGAGGTTAAATTTTGTAAATAACAAAAAGGAGGAACAATGAGTGCACAAGCAAAAAGCTCGAAAATGTCATCTTCCATAGATACTTCACATTTAAAAATAAAGTTTCCATTTAAAGCTAAATATGGAAATTTTATTGGTGGTAAATTTGTAGAACCGAAATCAGGAAAATATTTTGACAATACAACGCCAATTACAAATGAAGTTATATGTCAGGTACCACGTTCGAATGAAAAAGATGTTGAGTTTGCATTAGACGCAGCCCACGCGGCCTTTCCTACATGGGGAAAGACTTCTATCAGCGAGAGATCTAATATACTTTTAAAGATAGCTGATGTAATAGAAAAAAACTTAAACTTACTAGCCACAGCAGAATGTCTTGATAACGGTAAGCCAATTAGAGAATGTATGGCCGCAGATCTACCATTAGTTGTTGATCATTGGAGGTATTTCGCAGGAGTAATTAGAGCGGAAGAAGGATCAGTATCTGAGATAAGCAATAATGAATATTCTTATCATGTACCTGAGCCACTGGGTGTAGTTGCGCAAATTATACCTTGGAACTTTCCACTTTTAATGGCTACTTGGAAATTAGCACCAGCGTTAGCAGCCGGGAACTGTGTAGTGTTAAAGCCAGCTGAACAAACACCAGCTTCTATTTTACTTTTAATGGAATTGATTGGTGACTTGTTACCAGCAGGAGTGCTTAATATAGTAAGCGGTTATGGATTAGAAGCAGGTAAACCGTTAGCATCTTCTAAAAGAATTAGAAAGATTGCTTTCACAGGTGAAACAACCACTGGACGGTTGATTATGCAATACGCATCTCAAAACTTAATCCCAATTACACTAGAATTAGGTGGGAAGTCTCCAAATATTTTCTTTGAAGATGTTTTGGAAAAAGATGATGCATTTTTCGACAAATGTCTAGAAGGGTTTACAATGTTTGCTCTTAACCAAGGAGAAGTTTGTACTTGTCCTAGTAGAGCTTTAATTCAAGAGTCTATCTACGACAGATTCATGGAGAGAGCCATAAAGAGAACAAAAGCTGTTACGCAAGATAATCCTTTAAAGATGGAAACAATGATCGGTGCTCAAGTATCATTAGAACAAATGGAAAAAATAAAATCTTATCTAGACCTAGGTAAGAAAGAAGGCGCTAAAGTTCTATGTGGTGGAGCAGAAGCGAAATTAAATAGTGGTTTGGAAAAAGGTAATTATATCCAACCAACTATTTTTGAAGGTAATAATAAAATGCGAGTATTCCAAGAAGAAATCTTTGGACCTGTAGTATCAGTTACTAAGTTTAAAGATGAAAAAGAAGCGTTAGAGATTGCTAATGATACTCTTTATGGATTAGGCGCAGGTGTCTGGACTAGAAATGGTAATCTCGCTTATAGAATGGGTAGAGGAATACAAGCAGGTAGAGTTTGGACAAACTGTTATCATGCTTATCCAGCTCACGCTGCTTTCGGTGGATACAAACAATCTGGTATCGGAAGAGAAACGCACAAAATGATGTTAAATCATTACAGACAAGTGAAGAATTTACACGTGTCTTACAGTGAGAGTAAACTAGGTTTCTTTTAAAAAATATATTATAGTGGCCTGTATCAAATACAGGCCATATAAATATGAAAGTAACCGCAACACTATCAGCTAAGAAATTACTTAACGATCTCAAAAAAACTCATGGAAATGATCTTCTTTTTCATCAGTCAGGTGGTTGCTGTGATGGAAGTGCTCCTATGTGCTTTCCTGCTAAAGAATACCAGGTAGGAAATAGCGATATAAAATTGGGAGAAATTGATGGTACCCCATTTTATATGAATGAAGATCAATACGAAACTTGGAAGCATACAGATCTTACCATTGACGCTATAGACGGTATGGGTGGAATGTTTTCATTAGATAATGGAACAGGTCGTAGATTTCTCACTAAATCAGAAATTTGTTTAGTTGAAGACAACAAAAAGTAAAAAAAATCAGCACTTAGTCTTATAGACATCTTAAAAAATATCTGTATTTTTAAACTATGGGGCAGATTTTACTAACTGACGTTAGAAGAAAATTCTTAGATTATTTTAAAAAAAATAATCATCAAATTATTGAATCTAGCAATTTAGTTCCAAATAACGATCCAACATTAATGTTTACCAATTCAGGAATGGTTCAATTCAAGAATGTTTTTACAGGCCTTGAAAAGAAGCCATTTAAATTAGCTACCACATCTCAGAAATGTGTACGAGCAGGTGGTAAACATAATGATTTAGAAAATGTGGGCTACACACCAAGACACCATACTTTTTTTGAAATGTTAGGAAACTTTTCATTTGGCGATTATTTCAAAGAACAAGCTATCATCCATGCCTGGGAATTATTAACTAAAGACTTTGGCCTACCTAAAGAAAAATTATTAGTTACTGTATTTTCAGAGGATAATGATTCTTATAACTTATGGAAAAAAGTTGCAGGTTTAAATGAAGATAAAATAATTAAAATATCAACTTCTGATAATTTTTGGTCTATGGGAGATACAGGCCCATGCGGTCCATGTTCTGAAATTTTTTATGATCATGGAGATAAATTAGGAGGAGGCCCTCCAGGAACACCAGAGCAAGATGGAGATAGGTTTACTGAAATATGGAACCTAGTCTTTATGCAATACGAACAAGTTTCTAAAAATAAAAGAATTGATTTACCAAAACCCTCTGTTGATACTGGTATGGGTTTAGAAAGAATGACTGCCGTTCTTCAAGGCACTCATGATAATTATAATATTGACCACTTTAAAAAGATAATAAATGCTTCAGCAGATATTACTAAAACATCAATAAATAAAAAAACAATCGCTAGTCACAGAGTTATAGCTGACCACTTAAGAGCAAGCAGTTTTTTAATTGCAGAAGGTGTTCTTCCATCTAATGAAGGCAGGGGCTATGTCCTTAGAAGAATTATGAGAAGAGGTATGCGTCATGCTCATACATTAGGAAGCAAGAATCCCGTTTTTTTCAAATTATTTGACACTCTTTTAAACGAAATGTCTGGAAGTTACCCTGAACTGAAGAGAGGAAAAGACTTAATTGTAGAAACTCTTAAGAATGAAGAAGAAAAGTTTTCATCTCTATTAGAGCGAGGAATTAAAATATTGGATGAAAATTTAATAAAAGTTAAAAACAAAGTCTTACCAGGAGAAATTGCATTCAAACTTTATGATACTTATGGATTTCCTTTAGATTTAACAGCAGATATTTTGAGAAATAAAAATATTACCGTTGACAATGCAAGTTTTGAAAAATCAATGGAAGAGAGTAAAAAATTAGCGAGAGGTAACTGGAAGGGCTCTGGTGACAAATCTTTAGAAGAAAAATGGTTTAAAGTTAGAGAAGAATTAAATCCTACAGAATTTTTAGGCTATGAATATGACAAAGCCGAAGGTGTTGTGTTAAAAATTTCTAAAGGGAATAATTTTGTAAACGAGGCCCATACAGGAGATGAAATTGAATTAATAACTAACCAAACTCCTTTTTATGCTGAGTCAGGTGGTCAAGTAGGAGATCAAGGAAGTATCAGCACATCTGATTGTAAAATTACAATCAAAGATACTTTAAAAAAGATGGGAGATTTGCATGTACACATAGGAAAAATAGATTCGGGTAAAATCAAAATTGGTCAAAATGTTAATCTGGAAATTAATACAGATAGAAGAAATGACGCAAGAGCGTATCATTCAGCAACTCATCTACTCCATGAGGCACTGAGAAGAACTCTTGGAAAACACGTTACTCAAAAAGGGTCTTTAGTTAGTTCTGAGAAATTAAGATTTGATTTCAGCCACAATAAACCAATAGAAAAAAATGAACTCAGTAAGATTGAAAAATTTGTAAATGAGATGGTTTCTACTTCCAGTGATGTTAAAACAAGAATAATGACACCAACAGAGGCAGTTGAAAATGGTGCTTTAGCTCTATTTGGAGAAAAATATGGAGATGAAGTTAGAGTATTATCTATGGGAAAAGAGAAAAGTTCTTTTTTTTCAACAGAATTATGCGGAGGAACTCATGTTAGAAATACAAAAGATATTGGAAGATTTAAAATAGTTGGCCAATCATCTATTGCATCTGGTATCAGAAGAGTTGAGGCATTGAGAGATGCACAACTAGAATCTTACGAAAGATCACTAAAAGAAAATAAGTCAAATAAAGAAAAAAACTTAACTGATGAAATTAATTTTATAAAACATGAATTAAAATCATTTAATATTAAACCAAATTATAATAAAAATATAGAATTAGGCGAAAATCTTAAAAATCTTATCAAACAATTAGAACAAATTAAAATTCAGAATATTATTAATGATCAAAATAAGAACATCATTAAAGATACAAAAGTTGATAATTTTATTTTAAGATATCAAGTACTAGACGAATTCCCTTCTAAAGAATTAAGGAATATAGTTGATCGAGGTAAAAAAGAAATAAAAGAAGGTATCGTAATCGCTTTCTGTAAGTTTGAGGAAAAAGTTGGAGTAGCTGTAGGAGTTACTCCTAAATTAATTGATAAATACGATGCTGTAACTTTTGTAAAAGAAGCAGCTGAAATTTTAGGCGGCAAAGGTGGAGGCGGAAGAAGAGATTTTGCACAAGCTGGAGGAGTAAATAAAAAAAAAATTGAGGAAGCCTATAAAGCTTTAAGCAAAAAAATTAATTAAGTTTTTTCTTTAAATTTGAATTTATAGCCTCAAGAAATTCATTTGTTGTTAAATATTGAGCTGACTTATCTATTAAAATAGCAAGATCTTTTGTCATAGATCCACTCTCTACAGTTTCAATACATACATTTTCTAATGTTTCAGAAAATTTAATTAGTTCATCGTTTCCATCTAATTTACCCCTATGAGCTAACCCTCGGGTCCAAGCAAAAATAGATGCGATAGGATTAGTAGAAGTTTCTTTTCCTTGTTGGTGCATTCGGAAATGTCTAGTTACTGTTCCATGAGCAGCTTCAGCTTCAACTGTTTTTCCATCTGGTGACATTAAAACACTTGTCATCAAACCTAATGACCCAAATCCTTGAGCAACAGTATCTGACTGAACATCACCATCATAATTTTTACATGCCCAGATATATGCACCGTTCCATTTCATAGCACACGCTACCATGTCATCAATTAGTCTATGTTCGTAAGATAAATTTGCAGCTTTAAATTTATTTGAAAATTCTCTCTCAAAAACTTCTTCAAATAAATCTTTAAATCTTCCATCATAAGCTTTTAAAATAGTATTTTTTGTAGAAAGATATACTGGCCAATTTCTTTGAAGGCCATAATTCATACATGCTCTCGCAAAATCTTTAATTGATTCATCTAGGTTATACATAGACAAAGCTACACCTGGTCCAGGAAAATTAAATACTTCAAATTCTTTTTTTTCTTTTCCATCTTCAGAAGTCCATTTAACTTCCATTTTTCCTTTACCGGGAACTAAAAAATCTGTTGCTCTATATTGATCTCCAAAAGCATGCCTTCCAATTACAATAGGTTTTGTCCACGTAGGAACTAATTTTGGAATATTTTTGCATATAATAGGTTCTCTAAATACGGTACCTCCTAATATATTTCGTATAGTACCGTTAGGTGATCTCCACATTTTCTTTAAATTGAACTCTTTTACTCTTGCCTCATCTGGAGTGATTGTTGCACACTTAATTCCAACGCCATATTTTTCGATAGCATTTGCAGAGTCGATAGTTACCTGATCTAAGGTTTTGTCTCTACTTTCAACACCCAAGTCGTAGTATTTAATATCTAAGTCTAAATAGGGGTTAATAAGTTTTTCTTTGATAAATGACCAAATAATTCTAGTCATTTCGTCGCCATCTAACTCAACAACTGGGTTTTTTACCTTAATCTTAGACATATAAATATAAATTGATTAGAGTAGGTTTTTATACATATTAACCAAAATTATCAAATTTAATATATGCTTAATTCAGTTTTTCCAAAGATACATAAAGAAGGATACCGTTTTTTAGCCATAGCTGTGATTATAACTTTTGTATGTTTGCTATTTTCAAAAACCCTAGGTCTTATTACTGCACTATTGTCAATTTGGGTTTATTATTTTTTTAGAGATCCTGATCGTATTTCAATACAAGATGATAGTTTTCTTGTTAGTCCAGCAGATGGATTGATTTCAAATATAAAAGAGGTTGATGGACCTGCTGAGCTTTCTATGGAAAATAAAAAATTTACAAAAGTTAGTATCTTTATGAATGTTTTTAATTGCCATGTAAATCGCACCCCAGTATCTGCAAATGTAGAAGAAATTCTGTATAAACCTGGAAAATTTTTAAATGCCTCACTTGATAAATCGAGCGAAGAAAATGAGAGAAACTATTATAAATTAAAAACTAAAGAAGGAGACGATATCGTTATCGTTCAAATAGCAGGATTAATTGCGAGACGAATAGTTTGTGAGGTAGAAACAGATCAAACTCTAGTTCAGGGCGATAGAATAGGTATGATTAGATTTGGAAGTAGAGTAGATATTTACTTTAGCAATAGAAAATTATTAGCTAAACTTGGACAAAATGTTGTAGCTGGTGAAAGTCTAATAGCAGTTAAATAAAATGGAAAAAAAGAATCCGTTTAATATTGTTTCAACAAAAAAATCTAGATTTATTTTACCCAACCTTTTAACTATTATTGGTGTTTGTTTAGGAATCAGTTCTATTAAATTTGCGTTAGACCAGAATTATAGTTTAGCAGTTATATTCATAGTTTTTGCCTCTATCTTAGATGCACTAGACGGAAGGATAGCACGACTAATTAAAGGTACAACAGAATTTGGAAAGGAATTAGATTCTTTAACAGATTTTGTAAGCTTTGGTATTGCGCCGGCTTTTATATTATACTTTTGGGAACTAAAAAATTATGGAAAAATTGGTTGGGCCATAACTTTAATTTTTTCAGTTTGTTGTGTTTTGAGACTTGCAAGATTTAATTTAACTAAAATCTCCGAAGAAGCAGAATGGAAATTAAATTATTTTGAAGGCGTTCCTTCGCCAGCTGGCGCTGGCTTAGCATTATTGCCGCTTGTATATGAGCTATCTGAATTAAAATTTAATATTGATATTAAAAGTACAACCCCATTTTTTGTAGTAATAGTTGCATTACTTTTAATAAGTAAAATACCAACTTTTTCTTTGAAAAAGATAAAAGTATCTAGTCAATTGTCTATTTTTTTATTATTTGGAATTGTTATTGTTTTTATTTCACTAATATTTTTTACATTTGAGTCCCTATTAATTATTGGGGGAGCATACTTACTGTCAATTCCATTAAGTTTTTATTATTTTAAAAAAACTTCAAAAAAAATAAACAGTCAACTAGAAGAAGATCATGAAGATATTCTTTAATGAAAAAGTCAAAACGATCAAAAAAAAGTAGAACCTGGGTTATAAAACAACATAGAGATCAATTTTTTAAAAAAGCTAAGGTTCTTGGTTATAGGTCGAGAGCAGCTTTCAAATTATTAGAGCTGAATAAAAAATTTAATTTAATTAAAAAAAATTCTAATTTACTAGATTTAGGTTCTACACCTGGTGGGTGGTCACAAGTAGCTTCTAAAATAATTACTAGTGGGAAAATTTTAGCAGTAGATTTAAAGGCTATGGATGAAATCAAAAATGTTATTTTTTTTAAAAATGATTTTTTAGAAAAAAGAGTTCAAGAAAAAATACTTAATAAATTTAACTCAAAAATTGACATTATCATTTCTGACATGGCAGAAAACACCACTGGCAATAAAAGTGTTGATTCTATAAGAACTAATAATCTTTGTAGTATGGTTATTAATTTTTCATTAAAAACACTAAACAAAAAAGGTACCCTAATATGCAAATTATTTATGGGTGAGGATTTTTTGGAAGTAAAGAACCTAGCTAAAGATAATTTCAAAAAAGTTGATTTTTTTAAACCAGAATCAAGCAGAAGTGAGTCAAAAGAAACTTATATAATTTGCTCTTTATTAAAGACTTTATAAATTTTTAAAATTGTATATAAGTTTATATGGAACATATCAAAGAAGCTTTAACATTTGATGACGTGCTACTTGTCCCAAGATATTCTTCTGTCCTTCCAGCAGAAACAAATTTAAGCATAAACCTAAGTCAATATCTAAACTTAAAAATTCCATTTTTATCTTCAGCAATGGACACGGTAACAGAGTCTAATATGGCTATAGCTATCGCTCAAAAAGGAGGTTTAGGAATTATACACCGTAATTTATCTATAAGTGAGCAAGTTAAGGAAATTAAGAAAGTTAAGAAAAAAAAATTAAATGTTGGCGCGGCAGTAGGAACATCTAATGATGATTTAATAAGAACCAAATCTCTTTTAGACGCTGGTGTTGATTTAATAGTTATAGATACTGCGCATGGACATAGTGAAAAAGTTATAAAAATTTTGAATAAAATAAAAAAAATAGTTTCTAAGGTACCAATTTGTGTAGGAAATATTGCTTCAGGTGAAGCCGCACATAAACTTTACAATGAAGGCGCTGACATTTTAAAAGTAGGAATTGGCCCTGGCTCTATTTGCACTACTAGAATGATTGCTGGCATTGGTGTTCCTCAAATTACAGCTATTATGGAGGTCAAGAAGAGTATGAAAAATAAAAAGATAAAAATTATTTCTGATGGAGGAATTAAATTTTCAGGAGATATAATTAAAGGCCTTGCGGCAGGTGCAGATGCTATAATGATGGGGTCAATTTTTGCAGGAACTAATGAAAGTCCTGGAAAAAAATTCAAGTATAAAAATAAATTTTATAAATCTTATAGAGGCATGGGTTCAATTGGTGCCATGTCAGCAGGATCATCAAATAGATATTTTCAAAAAAATTATAAAGACAAATCAAAGTTTGTTCCTGAAGGTGTCGAAGCTAGAGTGCCTTTTAAAGGTCCTGTAGGTGAAATTTTACATCAATTACAAGGAGGCCTAAGATCTTCGATGGGTTACATAGGAGCAAATATGATTAAAGAAATTAAGCAAAAAACAAGGTTTATCAAAATCACTAAAGCCGGATTCTATGAAAGTATGGTACACAGCGTAGAAATATCTAAAGAAGTAACAAATTATAAATTATGAAATTTTTTTTTTTAATTATTTTAATGTTTGCATTTACGATAAGTCAATCAATAGGAAGTGTTAAAAACTCATTTTTTATTGATGGAAAAAAACTTTTTGAAAATAAAAAATATAAAGACTCAAAATTTTATTTTGAAAAAGATATAGTTTTCAATCCAAAAAGTGAAAACTCTTACCTTTATTTAGCTAAAATTTTTAAAAAGGAAGAAAATGATAGTTTGGAAGAAGGTAATTTAAATACTGTGCTATTACTCAATCCAAGAAACGAAGAAGCAATTTATCTTCTAACATTGCTGAATATTAAAAATTCAAATTTCTCAAAGGCTAAAGCACTCATAGATACGTTAAATTCTGTTTGTAAAAAAATGTGTTTTTCTAAATTGGAGCTACAATCAAAATTAGATAGTTCACTAAAAAGTGAATGAACTCAGAATTAAATAAAGATAAAATAGTTATTATTGACTTTGGTTCTCAGGTTACAAAATTAATTGCAAGGAGAATTAGAGAATATTCCGTACTATCAGAAGTTCTTACTTTAAAAGATTTAAAAAAAAAATATATATTATCTAATGTAAAGGGTATTATATTATCCGGAGGCCCCTCAACTGTTACAAGAAGCTTATTCCCAAAAATACCTAATGAAATATTTAATTCAGGCATTCCTATACTTGGAATTTGTTACGGCTTGCAGCTAATTGCCAAACAATTTGGAGGTAAAGTTAAATCAAATATAAAAAAAAGAGAGTTTGGTAGAGCTATCTTAATAAAAAAAAAAAATTCATTACTAACTAAGAATTTCTT
>Ga0222652_1000020_pt1 | contig 120216 bp, 135 predicted proteins | sample AntAcemetagen371_FD_179803 | JGI IMG/M metagenome (GOLD analysis project Ga0222652, IMG submission 179803) | Saline water microbial communities from Ace Lake, Antarctica - #371 | ecosystem: Environmental > Aquatic > Non-marine Saline and Alkaline > Saline | place: Antarctica: Ace Lake... | reverse complement strand
AAAAAAATTCAAAATAAAACAAGTAAAATTAAAAGACCTAAAAAATTAACTAGGTTTAAAAAATCTAAAATTATTAAATTAAAAAAAAAATATAAGTCAAAAAATAAAGTAAATAAGATAAGAATTGGCAGCAAAACTAAACAAACAATACTTGCAATTATAAGAATTCAAGACAAGCTCAAATTTAATATTAATTTTAGTTTAGATAAATTTCTCTTAGGCTTTTTTCAATCTATAGCTAATACCATAGATAATTTTAAAATTATTCTCGCTGAAGAAAGAGAAAGAAAAAAGCAACAAAAAATAAAATTAATGGAATTAGAAAAAATTATAAATATCAAAAAAATAAAATTAGAAAAAGAACTAGCAAAAAAAAGAAAAGAAAAAGAACTCAAAGAAAGAGTTGCTTTTGAAAGAGTGCGGAAAAAAGAGCTCCAAAAATTTATTCGTTTAGAACAAGCTGAAGTACGCAAGGAACAAGCAGAAAAACAAAGAAAATTCTTAGAGCAAATTCGTTTAGAGAAGAAAATAGAACAGTTTAGAAAAAGAGAAGAACTAGAGATTAAAAATTTGGAAAAATTTGTTTTAAGTCAAGAAAGAGATTCTTACGTTGGTGTTCAAGAAAGAATTGAAAAAATTAAACAAAAATATCAAGCGCTCAGAGATCAAAAAATAAGAGAACGTGTTGAACAACTTGGTATTAAAGTTGAGGAGGGTGAGGGCCGCTCAGCTCTATTAGAGAAGGAAAGATTGTATAATGTTGAGAGACAAAAAATAGAATTTGCTTTAGAAAGTTTTTATAGATCGGCTCACAGTTTATGTTTTCAGCTTAATAAGCGATATATTCCAAAGTATTTAAACATTTTAAGAGTAATAGATAGAAGATTTGAAACGGGTGAAATATTTATTAAGTGGGACGATGCAGCAGATGAAGATTGGCTAATACTTATTTATATAAAAAATAATTCTCCTAGCGAAGGAATTGTCATCGAAGATAAGACAAACGCTGAAAAACATAGTTCACATGAGTTTAAAACAAATGAAATTTTTAAAGCCAGTGATTTTATGGTTGATGCTTTAACAAACTTATTAGATCGAGAGAGAAAAAAAAGAAAAGCGAGTTAATCTATAATTTCACTAAGTTTTTTTACTTCACCAATATTAAAAACAATAGCATCTGATTTTTTAAATCCATATTTTTTAGCACTATTTTTAAATCTAACAGGCGGTTCCATAATCGGTTCTAGAGATAAAACCACAGTTCCCCAATGCATACCTATAACTTTTTTACTTTTTAAATCTCTAGCAACCTGAAGTGCCTCTTCAGGATTCGTGTGATAAATAGACATGTCCTTCTCGGAGCTCATAGGATAAAAATTGTAAGCACCGATATTGATAAAAGTTAAATCTATCGGACCATATTTTTCTCCCAACTCTTTATAAATATCGCCGACGCCAGTATCACAGGCAAAAAGAATTTTTTTATCTTTATACTCAATTAAAAAATTTCCCCATAACGTTTTATTAGTATCGGTTAAACTTCTTTTCGACCAATGAACCGCTGGTAATAATGTTACTTTTATATCCTTATTAACTTGAATTTCTTGGTACCAATCTAATTCCCTGACATCACTAAATGTTCTAAAATATTTAGACAATTTAAGTGGCACAAGAACTTTAGCTTTTTTAAAAGGAAAGTTTCTAATAGTTGACATATCTTGATGGTCATAATGATTATGAGTTAGTAAAAATAGATCAACTGGCGGTATTTCATTAAGTTTAATAGCCGACTCTACATATCTTTTGGGACCAAAAATTAAGGGACCCGTATTCTTAGAAAAAAGAGGATCAGTTATAATAGTTGTGTCTCCTAATTTAATTAGGAAGGTTGCGTGACCAATCCAAGCAACATAACTTTCATTCTTATTTTTTTCTAAGTCATCAAGCACTTTCTCTCTAGGCACAACATGGTTAGAAGGAAACTCTATCTTAATTTTTTTTCTTTCTTCGTTAAAAGTTTTATAAGAAAATTTACCAGATCCAGTCTTCACTGGGCTTCCTTCAGGATTTCTAAAGGTTCCATCCGAGTTGTGATGATAGGGTTTATTTTCCATGGAATTCAAAAGAGTTATAACCATAAATGTTGCTATAATAAAAATAAATTTTTTCACAAATGATTAGATTTTTTAATTCATTTTATTTTTACGGGATTTTTTATTAATTTTTTCCCCGTATGCCGCTATTTTATCCCACTCATCTTTTTTTTTTGACTTTTCAGCTTTGTAAGACATTATTAGTGGAAGAATTATTAAAACCATTGTGATGGCTATGCACAGTACAATTAGAGTGGTTAAGTTCATACCGTGCAATACATACCAAATTAATTAATAATTGATAGTATTTTTAGCTATTTTTTAAACAATTTTTTTTGTTTATTTTTTCATCAAAATTTTTGACTGTTGTTTTATCAACAATCCAAACAAAAGATTTTTCAAAGCTTCCATCGGCTGTTGGGGAAGTGCAACGTTTCCCAACTTTAACACTATGGGCCGAACAGTTAGCTAAGATTAAAAATAAACTTAATAGTGACAATGTTTTCATAGTTTAAACTTAAGAAATCATTTTGACCAACTATTGTTGTAAACTTGTTTGTATTGTGTGTTTTAATTCTTAAAAAAAATAAATTTTAGTCATATATATGTCATGATTAAAGGTTAGACATGAATTAATGAAGCCATTAAATAAATATAAAAAATTAAAAATTAAAGCAAAAAATAAAAAATACAAAAAACTATCTATGTTTCAGCTACAAAACTGTGCAGATGGTGATCTTTGGGGAAACTGGACTAATAAAAGAAGTATTTAGACTTAAGTTTAATAAAACTTAATCGTCTTATTCTAATATTAGATGAAATGCTTTATAGGCTAGTGCTATGAACATTAAATTTTTCGCGGATACTATTTGTGGCTGGTGCTACATTGGTCATTCAAGGTTATTAAAAGCACTTAAAAATTTCAAGAATACATCATTTACATTTGAACATGCTCCGTTTCAATTGAATCCAGACATGCCTGAAAAAGGCATAAAAAGAGAAGAGTATTTAAAATATAAATTTGGAAGCAAAGAAGCAGCTAAGCCTATGTATGATAATATGGTTCAAGAGGCGCTCAAAGAAAATTTGGAATTTAATTTAGAAAAAATTCAAATAACTCCAAATACAAATTTTTCTCATATTTTAATCAAATTAGCATTTTCGAAAAATATTGGACATGAAGTTTTAAGTAAAATATTTGACGCTTATTTTTCCAAAGGAAAAAATATTGGAGACAGAAATTTTTTAGTCGAAATTGGCAAATCTTGTAATATTGATGAAAAAGAAGTTTATGAAGCACTTACATCAGAAAAAGCCATTGATGAAATTAAAAAAAGCGATACCATTGCACGAAGCATGGGTATCAATGGAGTGCCATTTTTTGAAATTAATAACAAAACTTATATTTCTGGCGCACAAAGTGGGACAAATTTAATTGAGGCAATTAAAGCTAACTTGTAATATTTATTAATATAAATTTGTTTTTAATCGTTAACTTGTTAGATGTAGTAAAATGACAAAAATTAAAAAAGTAGCTATAGTAATGGGCAGTCAATCTGATTATGCCGTGATGAAAAAATGTGAAGAAATTTTAAAAGTATTAAAAATTAAGTTCGAAACAAAAATAGTATCCGCACACAGAACGCCAGATAGAATGTTTGCATTTGCAAAAACAGCTGCAAAAAATAATTTTGCAGTCATCGTTGCTGGAGCAGGTGGATCAGCACATTTACCTGGAATGATCGCATCAATGTCTACTTTGCCGGTAATTGGAGTTCCGGTAGAAACTAAAAAATTAAAGGGACTTGATAGCTTGTTATCTATTGTTCAAATGCCAAAAGGTATTCCTGTTGGGACAGTCGCGATAGGAGAAAATGGTGCTTTTAATGCTGGCCTTTTATCTGCATCAATTATTGCTTTATTTGATAGTAAAATTAAAAAAAATTTAGAAAAATGGCGAAGAATTCAAACTACCGCTATCAAAAAAAAACCTAAATAAAAAAATGACAAATATAAATCCTGTCCTAGGAATTATTGGTGGGGGGCAATTAGGTAGTATGCTTGTTACCGCAGCGAAAAAACTTAAGATTAAAACAATTATTTTAAGCGATGATCCAAAAGCACCAGCAAAAAATTTTTCTGATGAAACTATCATTACAAATTATAATAACTTAAAAAAAATTGATGAGTTTGTAAATAAAGTTGATTTTGTAACATTTGAATTTGAGAATATACCCTTCACTGTTCTTGAACATATATCAAAACGTAAACCTGTTTACCCCAAACCTTCTATCAATCAAATTGTTCAAAATCGCTTCACAGAAAAAAATTTTGTAAATAAGCAAGGAATTAAAACAACCAATTATATATTGATCAAAAATAAATCAGACCTTTTAAATGATGAAACTTTACTACCAGGTTTTTTAAAAACTTGCACTTTAGGTTATGATGGAAAAGGCCAATATATCTTGAACAATAGAGATGAAATTGATGAACTCAAAATAGACTTTAAAAAGGAATATATTCTTGAAAAAAAAATAAATCTCAAAAAAGAGATATCTATAATTATCACAAGGTTTTTAAACAATGACTGTTTAATTTATGAACCTGTTGAAAATCTTCATGTTAATCAAATATTAAATAAATCTATAATTCCTGCAGCTATTGATAAAAATATTTTTACCCAAGCACAACAACAAGCAAAACTTCTAGCTGAAAAATTAGATTATGTTGGCACTATGTGCGTCGAATACTTTATTGACGAACATAACAATTTACTTCTTAATGAAATAGCCCCAAGAGTTCACAATTCAGGCCATTTAACAATTAATGCGTATAATGTAAGTCAGTTTGAAAATCATATCAGGGCGGTATGCAATCTTGAAAAAATAAATTTAAAAAAAATATATAATGCTGAAATGATCAACATTATAGGAGAAGAAATTAAAATTTATAGAACCAAGGTTTATTCTAAAAATGAATTTTTTTTTGATTATTTAAAAACAGAAATAAAAGAAAAAAGAAAAATGGGACATTTAACAATTATTAGATCTTAAGGTCTATTAACGAAGAATCGTTATTTATTGGTCTGTTTACATCTTTACTTACTTCGTGAAACTTTAATTTCGGCGGTTTAATACTTCTTAAAACATCCGTACCTTCCTTTTTTATACTCAAATAATCTGAAATTTGTTCTTCATTTATTATTAAAGGCTCTCTGTGGTGAATATCTTTGACGTTATTTGTCGCTTCTCTTGTTATTATACAAAATTGATTATTTTGATAGATGCCAGCAAAATACATTAATCCACTATCAGATTTAGTAAAATAAAAAGGAGTTTTTTCTTTATTTTCTCTTTTCCACTCATAATACCCGTCAGCTACAACCAGACACCTTGAGGTTTGAATAAGTTTTTTGAAAGAAATTTTTTCCATTAAAGTCTCTAGTCTGGCGTTAATCAAAGGTCTAAAATCTTTTTTTTCTTTAGCCCAAGAAGGAACAAGACCCCAATCATAATTCTCTAGAGCTCTTCCGTTGGTATAAGATTTAATGATTGGAAGCTTCTGAGTAGGGTGTGCATTATAATTATCTTTATCTTCAACTTTAATATTAGTTTTAACTAAGTCTGCTGTTTTAGTTACAGGCTTAGTAATAACATATCTCCCACACATTCTATTTTCTTCTCTTCTCTTTTTTTATTTTTCTTTTTTCTTTAATAGTAAGTTTTGATTTTTTCATAACACTAGAGTCTTTGAAAGACTTTCCACTATATCTTTTTGACATTTTTATTTGCCTCCTTAACTATTTTTAATATCCCCTTTGTATTTCTTTTTTTTCTTTTACGCTTCAGATATTGAACAAAGGTTCGTTTTTTTCGTTTACGCATCTCTTAACTTATCAAAAAAGTTGTAAAGCTTCTACAAAGGTATATAGATGCCTGATAAAGACAACATATAAGCCTAATTCAAGCATAAATTATGGAAAACTTTAATTCGCTAAATCTAGAGAAAACTTTAATGGACTCGATAGCTGTCATTAATTTCAAGACACCTACGCCAATTCAGGCACAAGCTATTCCAGTTGCACTCGAGGGCAAAGATGTTCTTGGTACAGCACAAACCGGCACAGGAAAAACAGCAGCTTTTGGTATTCCTTTAGTTAATTTTCTTTTAAAAACTCAAAAAGATACTGCATTAGTAATGACACCCACTCGTGAACTAGCAACCCAAGTCATGCAAACAATGATAAGCTTAATTGGCAGAGGAAATATTAGAACAGCTTTATTAATCGGTGGAGACTCAATGCAAAAACAATTAAGACAAATGCAAAGAAATCCAAGATTGATTGTAGGTACACCAGGAAGAATTAACGATCATTTAAAAAGAAAAACTTTAAAACTTCAGAAGACTACATTTTTAGTTTTAGATGAAAGTGATAGAATGCTTGATATGGGTTTTACTCCACAAATTAATCAAGTTTTAGAGAATGTACCTGAAAAACATCAAACATTATTATTTTCAGCTACACTTGCAAATAATATTGTACGGTTAGCTGAAAGATATTTGAAGAATCCAGTTCGAATTTCCGTGGGATCAACCTCAACTCCAATTGATAAAATAAAACAAGAAACTCTTCATGTAAAAGATGGAGACAAATATAATCAGCTAATTAAAGAAATTTACAATCGACAAGGTGCAATCTTAATTTTTGTTAAAACGAGAAGAAATGCAGAAAAAATGGTCAAAAGATTAAAATATGACGATCATGATGCAGATGCTATTCACGGAAATTTAAGACAAAATAAAAGAGATAAAGTAATTAAAGCTTTTAGAAATGGTCACTTTAGAATTTTAGTTGGTACAGATGTGGCTAGTAGAGGCCTTGATATTCCAGCTATTAAACACGTAATCAACTTTGACCTACCACAATTGCCAGAAGATTTTATTCACCGAATAGGAAGAACAGCAAGAGCTGGGGCAGAAGGGTGCGCGTTAAGCTTCATCGGTGGTGACGACAGAAGTAAGTGGAATGCAATTCAAAGATTAATAGATCCAAACTTTAAACAAGATAAAAACAGTGGAGATCATAAAAAAAAAAGGGGAGGAAGATCTTTTGATAGGCGCGGCAGCAGAGGTAGTGATAGATTTTCAGACCGAAAACCTTTTTCCAAGTTTAGACGCGATGATAGCAAAAAAAGTTCTTTCGGCACAAGAGATGAAAGACGTAGCTCTTTTAGTGATCGAAGAAATGATAGTAGACCCTCATCAGGATTTAGAAAAGATGAAAACAAGGGTTCTTTCGGTAAAAGAGATGAAAGACGTAGCTCTTTTAGTGATCGAAGAAATGATAGTAGACCATCCTCAAAGTTCAAGAGAGGTGACAACAAGAGCTCTTTTGGGAAAAAAAATGGATCACCTGGAAAATCTTTTGGATTTAAAAAAAAATTTGCTGGTGGCAAAAAAAAATCGTTTAATAAATTTTAAAAAAAATTCTGGCAATTTACCAGTTTAGATCTTCTATTTTTCAGCTACCACAGTAGAACTTTGCTCCCCAAGATGTTCAATCTTTAAATTTAATTTATTTCCAACTTTTAAGAATTGCTTAGGGTTCATTGCTGTACCTACCCCAGGAGGAGTGCCTGTAGTAACAATATCACCAGGTTGCAAAGACATAAAATTACTTAAATAAGAAAGAATAAAATTCATATTAAAAATCATTTTACTTGTGTTACCAGTTTGCATTCTTTGCCCATCAAGATCTAGAGACATTGATAAATTTTGTGCATCTTTAAACTCATCTTTAGTTACCAAGTAAGGACCCGTTGGGCCAAAGGTGTCTCCTGATTTTCCTTTGTCCCACAAACCGCCTCTTTCAATTTGCCACTCACGTTCACTTAAATCATTTACTATGCAATACCCTAAAATATGATTAGGGGCGTCTTTTTCACTTACATACTTTGTGTCTTTTCCAACTACAAAAGCAATTTCTATTTCCCAATCTAATTTTTTGGAAAGTTTAGGTAAAATAATATTATCATTTGGACCAACTATGCAGTTTGCTGCTTTATTAAAAATGATTGGTTCTTTCGGAATTTCAGCATTTGTTTCTGCCGCGTGATCAGAGTAGTTTAAACCGACTGCAAGAAATTTACCTGGCTTAGCAATACAAGATCCAAGACGTTCAGTCGAAGCAATTTCTTGTAATGACTCTAAATCTATTTTTTTTATTTTTTCTAAAGTTTCAAAATTTAATGTTGATGGGTTAAAATCAATAACATGCTCTGATAAATCCCTAATTTTTCCATCTTTGTCTAATACGGCTGGTTTTTCTTTTCCTTCTTGTCCTACTCTTAATAGTTTCATAATTATCCTATTTTTAAATTAATTAAATTGAAATTCCTCCGTCAACAGAAATTGTTGTTCCAGTAGTAAATGCTGCATCATCTCCGGCTAGATAAATGGCCACAGCTGCTACCTCTTCTGCTGTACCCAACCTTCCCATTGGTTGTCTCGCTATAAAATCTTTTTTAGCTTGAACAGGATCTGGACTTTTATCAACCCTGTCTTGCCACGAGGGTGAAAACACTGTTCCTGGCGCAATTGAATTACATCTAATGTTTTGCTTTACATAATCTGCTGCAATTGCTTTAGTTAAACCGATCACTGCACCTTTTGAAGCCCCATAAACAAACCGGTTTGGAAATCCTTTTATACTTGAGGCACAAGATGAAACATTAATTATACTGCCCCCATTCTGTTTAAGCATTAAAGGTAAAATTGCTTTACACATAAAATACATAGATTTAACATTTACATCAAAAGAAAAGTCCCAATCTTTTTCTTCGCACTCCAAAACACTTCCATGGTGAACAAATCCAACTGCATTAAATAAAACATCCACTTGGTTTAAAGTTTTTACAAAATTTAAAATTGCATTATTGTTAGTGGCGTCTAATGGCTGAACTTTGATGTTTGGGTATTTTTTGTTTAAATCAGATAATGTTTTATCATTTATATCTGTTGCTATAACATTTGCACCTTCATTATAGAAAGCAATTGCTGTAGCTCTTCCTATTCCTTGCCCAGCTGCAGTTACAATAATATTTTTATTTTTTAATCTCTTATTCATTTTTTATTTATTCTTTCAATTTCTTTGTACAATGAACTATGATCGTCATTGCCATACCCATTTTTTACTAAGTTATTATACATTTCTTTCACTAGAGTCGAGATAGGTAAATGTAGATTAGTATTTTTAGCACAACCAAGAATGTTATTCATATCCTTTAATTGCGTTGATGTTTTCCCTCTAGGTAAAAAATCTTTTTTTATCATTCTTTGTCCGTGTGTTTGCAAAATTTTACTATCTGCCCATCCGCCAGTTATAGCTTTGATCATTTTTTTTGGATCTGCACCAGCTCTCTCACACAGAGTTACTGCCTCCGCTACGGCTCCAATAGTCAAGCTCACAATAATTTGATTAGCTAATTTTGAAACCTGTCCACTAGTTAAAGGTCCAACTAAAGTTGGGGTACCCATAGTTTTTAAAATATCTAAATTGTCATTAAATATATTTTGTTCTCCACCAACCATAATAGCGAGTGTAGCTTCCTCAGCGCCAATAGTACCACCCGAGACTGGTGCATCTAAATAATTTATATTTTTTGATTTTAAATTTGTTCCGTGAAATTTTGCTGTTTCAGGTTTTACAGAACTCATATCAATAACTGTTGAACCAGATTTAAGATTGTCTAAAAATTCACTACTTTTCATTACCAAGTCAACAGCAAGATCATCTGTCAACATTGTAATAATAACATCTGAATAACTCACAGCTTCTTTAATTGTTTTTACTATTTCAGCATTATATTTTTTTAACTTTTCCGATTTTGCTTGGGTTCTATTATAGGCTTTTAAGGGGTAGCCAGCTTCTAATAATTTTTTAGCCATGGGCAAACCCATTAAACCAATACCGATAAATGAAATTTTTTTCATCTAATTTTTTAATTTACAAAAACTTTGGTTAAGCTTTACTATGGCTAGATTATTCATGCTTTTAATATACAATTATTCTATTTATAAAGTTAATAAATATTTAAAATTTAAATATATTTACTAAATCAATGCCTAAAAAAAAGCTCAAAAAAAAATTAAGAAGTAAGCAATGGTTTGATAATCCTAAAGAACCAGGATTAACAGCGCTTTATTTGGAGAAATATCTCAATTATGGACTAACTAGAAAAGAGTTACAATCAGGCAGGCCTATAATTGGAATTGCTCAATCAGGAAGCGACCTGTCCCCTTGCAATCGACATTTTCAAAAGTTAAGTGTGAAAATAAAAAATGGAATTAGAAAAGCTGGCGGTATTCCAATGGAATTTCCGACTCATCCTATTCAAGAGACTGGCAAAAGGCCAACAGCAGGTTTAGATAGAAATTTATCTTATTTATCTCTTGTAGAAGTTTTGTATGGTTACCCCATTGATGGTGTAGTTTTAACTACAGGTTGTGATAAAACTACTCCAGCTGCTTTGATGGCGGCAGCAACTGTGAATATTCCAGCAATAGTTTTATCAGGCGGTCCAATGATAGACGGTTATTATAATGGAGAGCTTGTTGGATCAGGATCAGTAATTTGGGACGCGAGAAAACTTCTAGGAAAAGGTGAAATAAATTACGATCAATTTATGGATATGGTTGCCGCATCTGCTCCAAGTATTGGTCATTGTAATACTATGGGAACTGCCTCTTCTATGAATTCTGTGGCTGAAGCATTGGGCATGTCTTTGACAGGTTGTGCGGCTATTCCTGCTCCTTATAAAGAGCGGGGTCAAATTTCTTTTGAAACAGGAAAAAGAATTGTTAAAATGGTTTTTGAAGATTTAACCCCATCAAAAATTATGACTAGAAAAGCTTTTGAAAATGCGATTGTTGTCGCAAGTGCCATAGGAGGATCAAGCAACTGTCCACCGCACCTTTCAGCAATTGCTAAGCACATGGGCGTAAAAATTGATTTGAATGATTGGCAAAAAAAAGGGCACAAAATACCTCTACTTGTTAACTGTAAGCCGGCTGGTGACTTTTTAATGGAAAAATTTTACCGTGGTGGTGGAGTTCCTGCAGTTATGAAAGAGTTAATTAAAGAAAAAAAACTACACACATCTTTAATGACTGTTAGCGGTAAGACTCTAGGTCAAAATTTAAAAATTAAAATTGACGTAGATACTGATGTTATAAAGTCATTTAATGATCCTATAGTTGAGAACGCAGGCTTTATTGTTATGAGAAGCAATTTTTTTAATTCTGCAGTCATGAAAACTTCAGTTATTAGTGAAGAATTTCGAGAAAGATACCTGTCAGATCCTGACAACCCCAATATTTTTTTTTCAAGAGCAGTAGTATTTGAGGGACCTGAGGATTATCACAAAAGAATAAACACCAGCAAACTAAAGGTAGATGCAAACTCAATTTTAATAATTCGGGGTTGCGGCCCAGTCGGTTATCCCGGCTCTGCTGAAGTGGTGAACATGCAACCACCTGATCGATTGCTAAAACAAGGCATTAATGCCCTGCCAACATTAGGTGACGGAAGACAAAGCGGAACTTCTGAAAGCCCGTCTATTCTGAATGTTTCACCTGAATCTGCAATAGGGGGTGACTTAGCTATAGTTAAAACAGGTGATAAAATTAAAGTAGATTTAAATAAAAGAAAAGTTGATCTTTTAATTTCAGCCACAGAATTTAAGAAAAGAAGAAAACAGAAAAGAATACCAAAACTAAAAAACCAAACTCCTTGGCAGGAAATAGCTAGAAATACCGTTGGTCAATTAGAAGACGGCGCATGCATTAATTCCAAAGGAGTCTATTTAGATATCGCTAAAAAAAAAGGAATTCCTAGAAACTCTCATTAGTTTAATAAAATAAAAAATTTAATCTTCCCAATTAGCTTTGGTTTTATTTAGAAAAGAGTTTAAGCCTATTTTAGCATTTTTATGATCTAATAAACTATAAAAAATCTTTCTTTCTTCTTCTAATCCTTGTTCTAATGATTCATTGCTAGAGATTAATTTTTTAATTTCTACTAAGCTTGATTTAGGTTTTTCTGCAATTTTTTCTACAATCTTTTTTACTTTCTCTAAAAAATTATTTTTTTCTAATAAAATACTAACTAAACCAAGTTCGTAGGCTCGCTGACCAGAAATTATTTCACCTGACAAGCACAGATAGCTAGCATTATATTTTCCCAGATAATATTTTAATCTTTGTGTGCCACCCACCCCAGGTATTAAACCTAAATTAATTTCAGGTTGAGAAAACTTTGCCTCTTTTGAAGCTATAATAATATCGCACATCAAAGAAAGTTCCATACCACCTCCTAAAGCATAACCTTCAACTGCAGCAATGATAGGAATTTTAATTTCTTTTATTTTATCTAAAAAATTAAACAGACCATTACTTTTAGCTGAAGTAGAATTTAGTTGATTAAGTTCTTTAATATCCGCTCCTGGAGAAAAAAATTTTTGATTACCGTGGATCAAAATAACTCTAACTGTATGATTTAGCTCAAGCTCTCTTAGCCCCTCATAAATTTCTTGAGAGATTTCAATATTTAAAGAGTTATTTTCATCGTTCCGGTTAAGAGTCAGACAACCTAGATGACCTTCTACTTGAGTGATTATGTTTTTATATTTTTTTAAACTCATAATGAACGCTTAAATGATATATAAAGAAATTATTTAAGAGATCAAGCACCTGTTGTAATTATGCTCCAATCTTATGGGAATACTATCCGTATCCCAGCAAGGTATATCCTACTAAACTCATAATGGTTAATTATAAGGATTATTATAATTAACTCTGTGCTAAGATTTTTCTTATGAGCTCACAAACAAAAAAAAAGAAGATATTTTAAGTCTAGATAAAATTGAAAATCAAACACCTGAAAAGGTATTAAAAAATAGACCCAATATTGACAATTTATTGAAGAGAATAATCGAAGAGAGAAAACAAGAAAGAAACAGCAATTTAATCATGCTGGTAGCTGGTATTACAGTGGTTGGATTTATTTCCTTAATTTATGTCTAGAATTAAAACAAAAAACCCAGATAAATTAATGCCAATTAATTATTGACTTAAGCAGTTTATAAGTTTTATTTACCCATTTTGAACTTTGGGGGAGTGAGTATAAAACTTTATGAGCCAAGCAACACTATCGGCATTAGAAATTAAAGTAAAAATTATTGAGAATTTTGTAGAGTACGCAAAATTATTTACACCCTTTCAGTCAAGTTTTCTCTGTGGTTTGAACCAAAGATATCAATGTTTAGATAGTGGGAGTTTAATTTTAAATTTTGCAAGAAACACACACCAAGCAATTTTAAGAAAAAAAGATTATGATCTTAATTATGATCTTAGCTTTGAAAATTTCTGGAAGAATCATAAAAGTGTTAATCAACCTCGCTCAACTATTATGACTATTGCACAATATGCAAATTTACCAAAAGAGACTACAAGACGCAAACTGCTAGAACTCACAAAACAAAAAATACTAAATAAAAAAAATAATTATATCTCATGGCACCCAAGCGAAGAATATAAACTACGTTATAATATATTCGTTGTTGAGGAAATTAAAAATATGGCAAAGTTAACAAAATATATAACCAATTTAATGAAAATGAATTTTTCTAAAGAAGATATTGAAAATGAATATAAAAATAAATTTTCTTTTTATTGGTATCACTACTTGGATCTACAAATCAAATGGATGAGATTATGGAAATTAAGATTTAAAGATCTTGACATTCCACTTATATTTTTACAGTTTGCAATTTTACTAACTTCTAAACTTGATCAGGGTAAAAATATATCTACCAGTAAACTCTGGAGTGAACCAAATATTATTAAAGATCAATTTCACAAAGGCGTAAGTGTGAGTGCGACTTCTATATCAGATATTACTGGTATTCCAAGAGCAACCTGCATTAGAAAATTAAATATAATGGCTGCAAAAAAGATGGTGTTACGAGATAAAAACACGAAAAGATATTATCTAATTCCGGAAGCTTTAAATAAAAACCTAGTTTCAAAAGAACTGGTAGAAAAAGTCTCTGAAATTTTTAGTGAATTTTATTTTATTTCTTTAAAAGCGCTTAGTACTAAAACTTTATATTAATTAGAGCGAAAATAATTATAGTAAGAATTGTAACAGCAATCATTTTTGCATTGCTATAAAAATTCAATCTTTTAATTCTATTTAATCTTTTATTAAGCGTTTCGATACTTACTCTGTTTTTTATTTTATTCTCTTCACCATGAAGGTACCTAAATTTATCCTCCTTAATATCAAAAATGACTTGCTCTTTTATTCTCATAATAGCTTTATTGAATTAGATTAAGAATGAAGAGTCAACATTAGAAAGCCAATAATTTTACCCCTAAAAAAATTTAACTCTTCATATATTGAGTGATGCCTTTTCTTAATTTATCAAAGATTTCATCAATATGTTTTTTATTACACACAAAAGGTGGAGCAATTATTAGCGCATCTGCTGTTGCTTTAAAATTAACTCCATTCGCATAACAAGCTTTATAAATTTGAAAACCTGCTTTACCTATTTTTTCTTTCTTGCGAATGTCAATTCCACCCATCATGCCGTAGCCTCTTATGCTTTCAACACAATCTAGATCTCTTAGAGAATGTAAGGCATCTTGAAAATAAGGAGTCATTTCTTTTACTCTATTAAAGATATCCTCTTTATCAAAAATATCTTGTACCGCTAAAGCAGCAGCAACTGCAATTGGAATTCCCGAGTATGTGTAACCGTGAAATAATTCAATTGCACCATCTGGTGAAGAATTTACAATTGTATCATAAATACCTTCTCGAGCCGCAACAACACCCATTGGCACAATGCCGTTCGTCGTAGCTTTTGCCATAGTCATAATATCTGGAGTAACACCAAACTCTTGAGCAGCAAACGCAGATCCTGTTCTACCCCAACCTGTAATCACTTCATCATAAATTAAAATAATACCGTGATTGTCACAAATTTCTCTAAGACGGTTTAAATATCCTTTAGGAGGAATTAAGGTTCCAGTTGATCCCGCAATAGGCTCAACAAGACAAGCCGCAATTTCACCTTGATATTTATTTGCAATAGTCTCCAGGTCGTCAGCCAACTCCGCGCCTGTTTCTGGTTGACCTTTGATAAATTTATGTTCTGGTAAAAAAGTATGACGCATATGTTGAACGCCTGGCATTAGAATACTTGCACACATTTCCTTATAGTTATTAAAACCACCAACTGACAAACCACCAATATTCATGCCGTGATAACCTCGGTCTCGTCCTACAAATCTAAATCTTTTTTTATCTCCTTTTGCAGCATGATATGCCATAGCAATCTTAATAGCTGACTCAACTGCTGTAGAGCCACAAATAGTGTAAAATATTTTATTTAAATCTTCCGGAGTATGTTTTGCAATTCTAGTAGCTAGTTGAAATGAACCACCATACCCTTGGTTGAAAGGTAAAGTATAATCTAGTTCCCGAAGTTGTTTGGTGATAGCTTGAATAATCTCTTCTCTACCATGACCGAGAGGATTACAGAACAATCCTGAACTAGCATCTATTAAAGTTTTTCCTTCATGCGTTGTTAAATAAACTCCTTTAGCGCTAGTAATAAGTCTTGGATTTTTTTTAAAGTCACGGTTAGCCGAAAAAGGCATCCAATGTTCGTTTAAAGAATTAGGTATATTTGTTCTATGCGTACTCATTTTATTTGTAAATTAACGGATTGTTAAATTAATTCAATCTCTAATATACACTAGAGAAATTATGGTTTATTTTTCCCTTTTTACAATATCTTTTTTAGGAGGAAGTATTCTTCCTATTTCCAGTGAACTAACACTTGTGGGACTACTTGTTACTAATAATTATGATGAATTAGCACTTTTATTTATTGCAAGTTTTGGAAATGTATTAGGTGCTGTCTGTAATTGGATTTTAGGTTTTTTTTTATTAAAATATATAAATAAGAAATGGTTTCCATTTACTCAGCTTCAAATAAACAAAGCATCGACCTGGTTCAAAAAATTTGGAGTTTGGTCACTATTATTTTCTTGGCTACCAATTGTAGGTGATCCATTAACTTTTGTAGCAGGTATATTAAAAGTACGTTTTTTTATTTTTTTATTTTTAGTTTCTATAGGAAAAATAAGTAGATATATTTTTTTATATTATTTAATAAATTAAATTATTTTTTCCAAAAGAAAATTCCACTACCAATTCCCAAAAGAACAGCAGATGTGATCCAAGCATACTCATGCTTTGAAAAAAAAATAAGTAAAGCCAAAACAATGATTATTGATCCTTTTGTTTTATTATCCATTATTTCGTAAAACTTTTAAGTATTTTTAAAATTTTATTATGTAATTTTTTATTTGATGTTGCTAGAATATTTCCACCTTTTTTCGCTTCTTCATTTTTCCAATTCGTAACTAAAGCACCTGAATTTTTGATAATGGGAATTAAAGGTAAAATGTCATAAGGTTTTAAATTTGCTTCAATAACAGCATCCACTTTACCTTCCGCTAAAAGACAATAATTCAAAGCATCGAACCCTGCTAATCTAAAAGACCAACCAAATTTTTTAATAATTTTTTTTTGCTTTTCATAGCTGAGTGTTCCATGAAAGTTTCCGATTATTTTAATTTTTTTTAAATTATTATTTTTAGATGATTTTAAAATTGATTTTATTTTATTTTTGATCAAAAAAGATTTATTTTTATTACTAATATAATATTTATCAAGTTCAGGAAAATTAGCTAAACCTAAAATTGACTTATCTTGAAAAGAAAGGCCAATTAGGTTTGACCAAGTAGGAGCTCCAATAATAAAAGCTCTGGTGCCATCAATAGGATCAATACACCACTGGCAATCACTTGAAGAAACTTTATCTTCAAATTCTTCACCAATTATAGAATCATTTGGAAATGAATCATGAATTAAGGATCTTATATATTTTTCAAAACCTTTATCAATATTAGTAACTGGATCAAAGTCTTTTATAGTTTTTGATTTATTGTCAACTCTAAAACTAAATTTTGAATTTTTTTTATAAAAGTTATTTAGTTTTCTAGGTAGATTTTTTAAAAAGTTGAAAGATCTATTATAATTCATGAATTTATACTAGTTGATTAAACAATATACCTATAAGTGGCAAGTTTTTAGGTAATTACTACCAGAAGCTATTTGCAGGATTTATTTAGGTTTATTTTTATCAACATAGGTAATGATATCCATCGATAGATTTAAAAAATCAGTAACCAATTCTTCTGATGGCCTAATATTTTTAACTTTAGCATCTTTTCCTAACGCACCATCCGGAGGCAATAAAATAAAAAATTTTTTACTAAGTCCGTCATCTACAATTTTAGCAATTGTTTTATAGGAATACTCCGAAAGACTTTTAGCTATTTCTTCTTTGTATACTTCACTTCCCACCTGATTAGCGTGAAAAATTTGTAGAAAAATTTTAGTTCTTTTTATATTTGCAAACACCCAGTTCAAGGGGCCACTTTTTTGTCTTTCAGCAAAAACATAATGTAAAAAAGTTGATACTGCAGACCCAAGTTCTTTAGCATCTAATTTTCGAAAATTAGGAGGTAATTTTTCAAAATTTAAATTACTATTTATTCTTTTAAACCTTAATTTTTGCTCACTCATTTTACAACAATATTTAATTATTAAAAATTACTATAAATATTATAGGATATTTTTTAAGCAATCCTAACAAAAGTCATAATAACCTACTCAGTCTACTGAATCTATACAGAAAAAAATACCTTAATTTTTTTAATTTTAGTGAATATATGTAAATTTAATGCAACAGACGGACCTATCCCAAAAGCAAATAACAAAGTTCCAATTCCTACCACGCCGCCTAAGGACCATCCAAGTAAAACCACTATGATTTCTATACAAGCTCTAACTAAAGCTATAGGAGCTTTTGTTTTTTTTTGTAAACCCGTCATTAAACCATCTCGTGGTCCCGCTCCCAAATTAGCAATTAAATACATGGAAGTTCCAAATCCAATAATTAATATTCCAGCAACAACAATAAAAAATTGATAAAAAAATGTTTCAGGTTTTTCAAAAAAATAGATAGTCACATCAATCATAACGGCGATAATTATAAAATTGATTATTGTGCCCATACCTATTTTTTGATCTAAAAAAAACCAAAGTAATAAAACTAAAAAGCTGACTAGAAAAGCAATAGTACCAATCGACAAATCAAGATTAATGGCTATTCCTTGATGAAGGACATTCCAAGGTGATGCACCAATTGCTGACACAATTAACAATCCCTCACCAAAGCCAAAAAAAATAAGTCCCAGGCAAAGATAAAATAAAGTTTTAAATGAAGGTTTGAAATTAGTAGGAGATATAGAACTCCAAGATAGTTTAGGAATATTTTTAATTCTAAGAAACATTAACATATCTATCAAAAGTACTGAGTATACACAAACAACATATTGTTCTATATCTAGACATTATGGGTTCTAAAAATTTTTTTGATTTTAACTTTGAAAGCTTAAAACTTTTCTTAAATCAAGATTTAGAAATTGAAAAAAAAAAAGTTTCTATGCGAAGTAAGCAAATCTGGCAGTCAGTTTATAAAAAAGGATCTTTTGAAATAAATAACTTAACCACATTTCCTCTAGAATTAAGATCAAAATTAGAGAGTTTAATTAGCTTAAAAAGACCAAAAATAGAAAAAAAACAAGTTTCAACAGATGGAACAATCAAATGGTTGATCAAACTTTTTGACGGAAATGAAGTTGAGTGTGTTTATATTCCGGAAAAAAGCAGAGCTACCCTTTGTATATCCTCACAAGTAGGCTGCACTTTAAATTGTAGGTTTTGTCATACAGGCACTCAACGTTTGGTTAAAAATTTAAGTTTTGCTGAAATAATTAATCAAGTTATGATTGCCAAAGAGCAACTTAACGATTGGGACGAAAAAAAAAAAATTACTAATATTGTTTTAATGGGAATGGGGGAGCCTTTTTACAATTATGATAATGTGAAGATTGCAACCGAAATATTAAAAGATAAAGAAGGATTAAACTATGGACCAAAAAAAATAACTGTCTCAACAGCAGGGATAGCAAATAAAATTCCAGACGCTGCAAAAGAAATTGGCACTTATTTAGCCCTATCTCTTCACGGACCTACTGACGATATTAGAGAAATGATTATGCCAATAAACAAAAAGTTTAAAATCCAAGATCTGATTGAGCAATGCAAATATTACAGTTCAGTAGTTAAAGAAAAAATAACTTTAGAGTATGTTATGCTTAAAGATATTAATGACAGTGTGGAGTGTGCAAAACAACTTATAAAAATTATGGCTCAGTTTCCTTGCAAAGTTAATCTAATAGAGTTTAATCCTTGGCCTGGTGTTCAATATCTGCCAACGGAAAGAAAAGAAATGGAAAAATTTGGTAAAGTTATTCAAGACGCTGGATATATAGCAACTATTCGAAGGTCTCGTGGTCAAGATATTTTGGGAGCTTGTGGTCAACTCAGAACTGAAAGTTTAAAGATTAAATAATAATAGACAATAGAGAAAAACTCTTTTTTTTTAAGGTAGCGAATGTTAGTAGTGGTTGCATGAATAAAAAAAAATTTGAAATATATACGCAAAATTTTAATTTAAAAAAGGTTCATACAGGAAGTATTTGGACGGAAGGCCCTTGCTATTTAAAAAAACTAAATAAAGTAGTTTGGAGTGATATTCCAAATAATAGAATGTTAAGTTTTGATTTTAAAAAAGTTGAAATTTTTAGATCACCTTCAAACTTTTCTAACGGAAATACAACAGATAATCAGGGCAACCTCGTAACCTGCGAGCATGGAGCAAGAAGAGTAACAACTACCGATCAAAATAATGTTATCACTTTAATTGCAGATGAATATAAAGACAAAAGACTAAATTCACCAAACGATGTATGTGTTCACTCTGACGGATCAATCTTTTTTACAGACCCTCCTTTTGGAATTATTAACCCTAAGCGTGTTGAAGGATTTCCAGGCAAGATGATGTATGGAGGTTGTTATGTTTTTAAGTATGATCCAAAAGTAAAAACATTAGAAGCTTTAGTGACAGATATGGAACGACCCAATGGAATTGCTTTTTCACCTGACGAGTCTCAATTATTTATTTCAAATACGGGTGATACTAAATATATCAGAAGATACGATATTAATAAAAATTTAAAAATATCTAATCCTATAGAGTTTGTAAAAACTGACTCTGATTATGTCATGGATGGATTCAGATTCGATATAGAAAATAATCTTTGGACTAGTTGTGGAGACGGAGTTGCTTGTCATACTTTATCTGGAGAACAAATTGGATATATAAAAATTCCAGAGCGTGTATCAAATATAGATTTTGGAGGAGCTGATGGAAAAACACTATTTATTACTGCTAGTACTTCTTTTTATATGGCTAGCTTAAATGTTAAAGGAGCAAAATTCAAATAAGATATGAATAAAAAAATTTTGATCACAGGAGCCTCAGGACATTTAGGGGGAATGCTTTTTAGGTCTTTAGCAAATCTTGGTTATAAAAAACTTATAGGAACAGATTTAAAAAAAAAAAATATTGAAAAAAATCAAAAATTTATATTAGCTAATCTTAAGAATCTTAAAGCGACTACAAAAATTACTAAAGGGATCTATGCGATTGTTCATTTTGGAGCAATTCCCATAGAAGATACTCAAGCTAATATTTTACAAAATAATATTATAGGTACCTACAATCTTTTTGAGGCAGCAAGAATAAATAAAGTAAAAAGAATAATTTTTGCAAGTTCAAACCATGCTATTGGATTTCACAGAAGAGAAAAAAAACTTAATCATTTTTCAAATCAAAGACCAGATAGCCACTATGGTTTAAGCAAAGCTTTTGGAGAAGAATTGTCCAGATTCTACGCAGATAAATTTAACATTAAATCAATGTGTATTAGAATTGGAACATGTTTAAGAACCCCAGAGGACAGAAGACATTTGTTCACTTGGATAAGTTATAGAGATCTTACTCAACTTGTTGACACAGGAATTAAACATAAATCTATACATCATGAAATTGTTTATGGAGTATCTAAGAATAAAAAATCTTGGTGGAATAATTTAAGAGCTTATCAGCTCGGATATAAGCCAAAAGATAGTGCTGACCGTTTTGATGCCCATCTGCTAAGTAAGAACGAACATAAAGATAAAATAGCTTTACTTTTTCAGGGAGGTATTTTCACATCTGCCAACTTTATGGGCGATATTAAAAGTATTAAATAAATTATTTTTCTTCTTCTTCTTCTTCTTCTTCGTCAACAAAATCTAAATCTTCATTTTGCTCATCATTTAGATCGTCTTCTTCTTCATCTTCGAAATTTTTATCCTCATTGGTATTGTGCAATTCTGCAAATTCTACTTTTTCTTTTTTAATCCATCTTTCTGCTGATTTTGGAATTTCATCTTCTTCCTCCCAAGCTTCTATATCAGGAATCTCTAAATCCAAAGCTTCTGCAGCAGAGTCTATGTCTAATTCAACCTCTTCAAGCATTTCTAAAAATTCTTTATATGTCATTTAATTTCTAATTTATTTTGTTATCTGCCACTTACACTATTTTTTTAATTATTTAAAGAACATCTAAAATGAATTTAAATTGGGTAAAAGAGTTATTTTATAATTATACATCTTAATTTATCTTTAAATTTTAATTTTTGTCCATATTTTGAGTTAATTTCGTCAGCGCCTTTTAAAATTTCTTTAGTAGAGAATTTTAACAAAGTTGAAATATATCTATTTTTAATCATTTCTAAATATTTATTTTTAGATATTTTCACATTAAAAATGAACTCTTTTGTTATTTTTGTTGAGTATAAATTACTTATAAATTTTATTATTTTTTGATCTCTTTTAAGAGCAATTTTAAGGTGTCTTTCCATTAAAGAGAACGTTGGTATTGCATTTTGATAAGGATCAAGAATTAAGATGATAATTTTGCCATTACGATTAAGACTTTTTTTACAAGAACTCAGTAATTTTTTAATTTCATGCATTTTTAAAAAATGAATAGTTTGTTTTATTAATATGAGGTCGAAAGTTTTATTGTTGTATTTAAAAAATTTTATTGCATCAATTTTTTTAAAATGAATTCGCTTGTCTCTATCCATGTGCCTTTCTAAATCTATGCCCACAGGTTTAGACTTTAGATTTAATTTAGTAGCTAAGTGACCTAAAATTTTACCACGCCCACATCCTACGTCTATTATTTTAGAAGTTTTAGTTAATTTGGCGTGTTTAACTAAAAAATTATTAAAAAATTTAATATAGTTGGAGGAAGATAGCCAAGTTTTATTGTCCCAGTTTTTTATTGAATTAAAAGATATATTTGTCGGCAAGATAAATAATCAGTCCTAAAGTTATTCCAGTTAGTAAATATAAGTAAATTTCTTTCATCTTCTTTGATATATGGTGCTAAAATAAAACTATATCAAGAATAAAAAATCTTATAAAAGTTTTTTATGGATAATAAAGTAAGTGATATTTTAGCGCTTTTTTTAAAAGAGAAAAAAATTAAACATATATTCGGCATAATTGGTTCAGCCAACGCACATATCTTTGATTCTATAACAAGATTAAACTATACAAAAATTGTTTGTGTCCACCATGAGCAAGCAGCAACGATGGCTATGCAATATTATTTCCGGACTTCAGGTAAAATATCTGCTGCACTTGTAACAGCGGGAGCTGGCAGTTCAAATCCTATTACTGGTGTAGTAGCTGCTTGGGCAGATTCAATGCCGGGAATAATAATTTCAGGACAGGAGAGTACCAAAAATATTTCTAATTTCAAAAAAATGCGAATGTGGGGAGTGCAAGGTTTTGACTCAACCTTCATGGTCAGTAAAGTAACTAAATATGCAACACGATTATTAGAGCCTAAAAAAATAATCTACGAATTAGAAAAAAGTTTAGATATTGCTCAAGAAGGAAGACCCGGACCAGTTTGGATAGATATACCAATAGATGTTCAGGGAACTATAGTTAATAAAAAAGAATTAAAAAAATACAAAAGTAAATTTTCAAAAAAAAGAAATAAAAAATTAAAAAGTATTGATTTAATAAAATTAAATAATTTAATTAAGAATTCAAAGAGACCAGTATTTTGGTTTGGAAATGGAGTTAAGTTATCAAAATCAGAAAGTTTTTTACATAGTATCTTAAAAAAATTTCCTATTCCTTTTTTTCTTAGTTGGTCTGCTATAGACTTAATCAACACCAATCATAAACTTAATTTTGGTAGACCGGGTGTATATGGCAACAGGGCTTCTAATTTAATTTTACAAAATTCAGATCTAATAATTTCAATAGGGACAAGGATGTCAATACCCATGATAGGATATTCACATGAAGAATTTGCAAGGGATGCTAAAATCATACAAGTAGATATAGACAAAAATGAATTATTCAAAATAAAAAATAAAAAAATACTAGGATTAAATATTGATGCTAAAATTTTTTTTGAAACTCTCCTATATAAAAAAACTAAAAAAATAGACAATAAATATTTAAGCAAATGGTTGTTGTATTGTAACTCAACACTTAAAATGTTTCCCCACATAGAGAAAGTTGCTCATGCAGATAGTAATAGATTTATAAATTCGTACCGATTTATTGATAAACTTTCAAATTACTATAGAAAAAATGAATGTATAGTAACAGATTCAGGAACAGCTCTTCTAAGTGGACACCAGGTTAGCAAACTAAAAAAAAATCAGAAAATGTTTACATCCCAAGGATTGGCAGAAATGGGATGTGGTTTGCCTGGCGCAATCGGGGCTTCATTCGCTAGAAATAAAGGTGAAATTATTTGTTTAAATACAGACGGAAGTATAATGATGAATCTACAAGAGCTACAAACTATTGATCATTATAAACTTCCTATAAAAGTTTTTGTTTTTAATAATGACGGCTACCTAATGATCAAACACACACAAAAAAATTTATTTTCTGGAAGATATAGTGGTGTTAATAAAAAAACAGATGTCTCCTGTCCAGATTTTAAAAAAATAGCTGGTGCATTTAACATGAAATATTATCGTATAAAAAGTTGGGAAGACTTTAACAAAAATATTCCAAAAATATTAAAAGAGAAACAAAGTATTATTTGCGATGTAATGATGGATCCAGAACAATATTTCTACCCAAAATTATCAACTGCGTTTGATAAGAACAAAAAAATTGTTTCACCACCTCTTGAAGATTTGTCCCCCCCAATATCAAGAAACCAACTTAAAAAAAGTATGTTGATTCCTTTACACAAAAAATCATTAAGTATTAAATAAAACTATTTTTTTTTCTCGTTTTTTAGATTGTACAAAACATTAAATATTAAGTCTTCTTGTCCAGCTACTAATTTTCTTTCACCAATTTTTTTAAACGCTTCTATATCATTAAGTGCAAATTTTTTTGAATAATAATCTACCTTAGAAGCGAATCCAGAAAATAAGCCGAAATTCGCACTCATTATATTTTTAGGCTCCGAGTAAGGATTTGAATATTTAATTTTTTTATCTTTAAAAAAAGTTGGAAAAATTTTTGCTAAATTATATAGTTTATGTAGATCAATATTAGTAGCTATTCCCAACCTTTCTAGAACGGTAATTAAAATATCTAATTGAGTATTCCCAGCACCCGCCCCAAAGCCTTTAATAGAAGCATCAATAATTTCTGCTCCATTTTGAAATGCAACAATGCTATTCCATATAGCATTGCCAAAATTATTATGTCCATGAAAACCTAAGTTTATTTTAAATTTATTTTTAATATTAGAAAATATTTCTTCGATGTCCTTCGGAAGGAATATTCCCGCTGAATCCATTATAATTACAGTACCCACTCCTTGATCAACGAGAAATTGAACCTTGTTTAAATATTCCTTTTTTTTATTGAAAACTAGATGAGCCATCATTAACACACCCCACACTTCTACCTTTTTTTTAATGCAAAAATTAATTTGACTGTAAGTCGTGTCGATTTCAGTTGCGTTAGTCCCAATCCTAAATATGTCTACTCCGCAGTCGATTGCTAATCTAATGTCATCTATTCTAGAAAAGCCCGGTATAGAATGAACAGATAGTTTAGATTTTTTTAAATTTTCTCTTGCGGTTTGAAAAGCTACCTTGTCTGAAATAGCAGATCTACCTATAGCCAAAGAAGATGCGCCCAAACCATTTCCATGGCCAACTTCAACTATTTTTATATTAGCTTTTTCTATCTGAAGACAATATTTTTTAATAATATCTTTTGAAATCGAGTGGTTTACTGCATGATTTCCATCACGAAGTGTTACATCACTAATTATTAATTTTTTTTTTTTCATAAATTGTTCTTGCTAGATGCACGGCTGCAGATGTAATTATATCTAAATTTCCAGCGTATGAAGGAAGATAGTCTCCTTGACCGACAACCCTAATTGTTACTCTTAATATTTTTTTTTCTAATTGTGGAAACATTTTTGCATTATAGTTAGGTATATAAGATTTTATAATCTTATTTATATGTTTAATTCTTGTATTTATTTGTGAAAAATTTCTTTTATTCAATGGCTTGTTTAATTCAAAAAATAAGGAGTTCATCATATTAATTGGAGGATCAGACGGATTAATGTTAATAATTACTTTTGTATCTTTAACTCTAGTTAACTGTTTAATAGCAGATTCTGTACTTATAATATATTCGTTAATATTTTCTCTCGTAGCTGCACCAGCACTCTTGGAGGATATACTGGAAACTAATTCTACATATTTAAGTTTTTTTTTTAGAACTTGATGTATTTCTTTAATTATCGGTATAGAGGTTTGACCCCCACAAGTTATCAGATTTGAAATAAAGGGAATTTTTTTTTTATTTATATACGGGACTATATATTCTCCGGCTTTTGATGGAGTTAAATTGATAAAGTATTTTTTCTTTAGAAATTTACCAATTTCTTTTATTATCATATCGTTAGATTTTGAGGAAGTAGCATCAAAAATAATATCAGCTTTGTGTACTAATTTTTTTACACCTTTTATACCATCGGAGGAATATTGAAATTTTTTTTTTCTACAGAACTTAGCTCCTTCGGAAAATTTGTTTCTATTGAAGATATATATATTGTCAAAAATTTTACTTTTTAAACATTTAATATAAAGGTCAATTCCAATTTTTCCTGTTCCAACAATTATTGCATTTTTCATAATAATATATTTAGATATATATTAATATTATTCAATTCCATAGTTTTCTGAAGGATATTATTTTATTGCAGAAATCTGACATATGATGTTGAATAGCTTTCTCTAAAAGTTAAATACTAATTTCATTTTAAAAGCAAAAAAATTTATGGATACGATAGTTTTTTTAACAGTATTATTTTCAGCTTTTTTACATGCTATTTGGAATAGTATGGCGAGCAAGTATAAGGATAAAAACGTTTCTATTGGCGCCATTGTCTATGGGCATGTACCGCTTTGTATCGTGGCTGTTATTTTTTTACCTGCGCCGAGTATTGAAAGTTTTCCCTATATAATTTTAAGTGCATTAATTCATCAAGGTTATCAAAATTTTCTCTTAACAGCTTATCAAACTGGAAAATTTACTACTGTTTACCCTGTGGCCAGGGGTTTTGGACCGTTAGTTGCTACTATTGTTTCAATTATCTTTTTAGGGGTTTATCTTAAGGCATTTACAATTTTATCTATTCTACTCATATCATCAGGAGTAATGCTAATTGGTCTTTTTAGTAAATCTGTCATTAAAAATAATAAAATACTTTATACATCATTAGCCACTGGAGTTTTTATTGGAATCTATTCTGTTGTTGACGGACAAGGCGCAAGAATAAGTGGATCAGCAATTAGTTATATGAGCTGGGTATTTATTTTTAGTGCTTTATTTTTTCCAATAGTCTTACACTTTAGAAAACAAAAAAATATTCTAAAAAAAACTTTAACCAAGGGAAAAAATGTCTTTTGGATAGGTGGAACGTTTTCCTATCTAGCTTATGTTATAACAGTTTGGGCATTTACTAAAGCACCTGTACCTATGGTTTCAGCACTAAGAGAGTCTAGTATTTTAATCGCTTTGTTTATTGGTTATTTTTATATGAAAGAAAAAATTAATTTATATAAAATCATTTCTATAACTTTTATATTTGTAGGTGTAATAGGGCTTAAATTATTTTAGTTAGTAAATATTTAAAGAAACTACTATTTAGTTTTATCAAGCAATAAAAGGGGGAAATTTTTTCCTCCCTTTTATTATATTTAATACTTAAAAATTATTATTACCTTTTGTGGAAATATGTCCTAAGACCTTTCCTTTATTGGTTCCATTTTTAATTCTATAACCTGTTGTACCGCTTCCATAAGCCTCAACAGCATTTTTTTTCTTTTCAATTGATTTTTTTTGTTCTGCTTTGGTGTGGTTGTTTTTGATTGTCTTGATTAGATGGTTTTTGATCTTAAGCATAGGTTTACCTCATTTTTAGAGTTTACCTACTTTTAACTCATGTAGATGAGTCACTTTTGATCCATGTGAATGGCACACTTATTTGATAAGTGTAGGTTGACTATATCTCCATAATTAGAATAGTCAATATTATGAAAAAGTTAGTATTACTGCTCATTTTTTTGATTATTTATAATCACAGTTATGCAAATTCAGATCTTGTGACTGCTTTGCAAGAGGGGAAAAAATTAGTTTTCATACGACATGCATTAGCTCCCGGGGGAGGAGATCCTGAAAATTTTGATCTTGGTGATTGCTCAACACAAAGAAATTTAGATTCGAGCGGAATATCACAGGCTAAAAGAATTGGGCAATTTTTTAATGATAATAATATTAAAATAGATCAAGTTTTATCAAGTGAGTGGTGCAGAACCCAGGATACAGCTAAAAATGCTTTTAAATATTATAAAACGTTTAATGCTCTAAATTCTTTTTTTTCTTCTAAATTTGCTAAAAATAAAGATAAACAAATGAAGGATCTAAAAACATTTGTGAAAAAATGGAATAGTAAAAAAAATGTCATTTTTGTTACACATTATGTTGTTATATTAGAGACTCTTAATACAACCGCCGGTTCAGGTGAGATTATAGTTGCAGACAAAAACTATAAAGTGATAGGAACCCTAGTAATAAATTAATTATGGAAAAAGAAAATTTAAAAAAAATTACAGCGTTACTAGTTCATGTCGCTAAAGTAGATGAAAATTATTCTGAAAAAGAGAAGAGTATTATTAAAAATTTTATCATATCTTTTTCATATAATGATAAAGATAGTGAAGTTATTTTAAAAGAGGCAGAAAAGCTAGAGTCAGATTCTATTCAATTATTTAATTTCACAAGTACGATTAAAAAAGAATCTTTAGAGGTAAAGACAGAAGTCATTGAACATTTATGGAAAATTATTATTTCAGATCAAAGTGTCGATCAATATGAATCTACTCTTATGAGACGAATTTGTGGTTTGATTTATTTTCCAGATAAATTAGCAGGAGATATTAAGCTTAAGTTCCTTAAATAATACTAAGCAACACTTACGAATTAACTGCAAGTGGTGCTTAATAAAATTTAATTTTTATATTTTTAATGAACTGTAGAACGATCTGCGTTCATGACCTTCGTCCAAACTTCAACAAAGTCTTTTATAAATTTTTCTTTATTATCATCTTGAGCATAAACTTCAGCGTAAGATCGAAGTATTGAATTTGAGCCGAGTACTAAATCAGCTCTTGAAGCTGTGAACTTAATTTTTTTTGTTTTACGATCAATGATGTCATAAGAATTTTTACCTGTTGGTTCCCACATATATTTCATATCTACCAAATTAATAAAAAAGTCATTTGTTAAAGCACCAACCTTATCAGTCAGCACACCTTTATTTTTTGCAGAAGTATGATTTGTTCCTAGCACTCTCATACCTCCTACTAGACAAGTCATTTCTTTTGCCGTTAATCCCATTAAAGATGCACGTTCTAACAATAGTTCTTCTGGCATTACAGAGTAATCAGCTTTCACATAATTTCTGAATCCATCATGATAAGGTTCAAGCCATTTGAAACTTTTCGCTTCAGTTTGTTCTTGTGAAGAATCTCCTCTACCAGGACTAAATGGAACTTTGACTTTAGAACCAGCTTTTTTAATTGCTTTCTCAAGCCCTACGTTACCAGCAAGAATAATTGTATCAGCAACAGTTGCCCCTGATTTCTTAGCAATATTTTCAAGAACTTTTAAAACCTTTGAGAGTCTTTTAGGTTCATTACCATCCCAATTCTTCATAGGTGTTAAACGAATTCTTGCACCATTGGCTCCGCCTCTTTTATCAGTTCTTCTATAAGTTCTTGCGCTATCCCATGCAGTAGTGATTAAATCACTAGTGCTCAGACTAGTTGCAGCAATCATTTTTTTAACTTTTTCTACATTATATTTCTTTTTTGCAGATTGAACGTTACCTTGCCAAAGCAGATCTTCTTTTGGTGCCCAAGGCCCAATATAATTTTGCTTATTTCCCATTGTTCTGTGTGTCAACTTAAACCAAGCACGCGCGAATGAGTCTTCAAAAAACTTTGGATCTTTATAGAATTTTTCTGAAATTTTTCTATATTCTGGATCCATCGCCATCGCCATATCAGCGTCGGTAAACATTAACCTAGCTTTCTTTTTAGAGTCACCTAAATCAACTGGCTTTTTTTCTTCTTCAAGATTGATCGGTTCCCATTGCCAAGCTCCAGCAGGACTTTTTTTACTTTCCCACTCATAGTTTAGTAAAAGATCTAAGTATTGATGATCCCACTTATCAGGATTAGTTGTCCAAGCCCCTTCAAGACCTGAAGTTATTTGATTTACACCTGTTCCATTTTTTTGATTCCACCCAAAGCCTTGTTCATGAATATCAGCACCTGCAGGTTCTGGTCCTAAATTAGCAGGATCGCCGTTACCATGAGCTCTTCCAATAGAGTGACCACCAATAGTAAGTGCAGCTGTTTCTACATCATTCATTCCCATTCTGCCAAATGTTTCACGAACGTCCATCGCAGTTCTCACTGGATCTGGGTTGCCTTCCACACCTTGAGGATTAACATAAACAAGCTGAAAATGAGATGCCGCAAGCGGGGATTCTAAAGAAGAACGATCTTGTGGATCGCTATACCTATTGACTGCTAACGGTACAGTTTCTGAACCCCAGTAAACATCTTTTTCAGGCTCCCATATATCTTCTCTACCAAATGAAAAACCAAAAGTTTTAAATCCAGATTGTTCATAGGCCATTGTTCCAGCTAAAACCATTAAATCTGACCAACTTAATTTATTTCCATATTTTTTTTTAATTGGCCACAGTAGACGTCTAGCTTTGTCTAAGTTGGTATTATCCGGCCAAGAATCTTGAGGAGAAAATCTATGTGACCCAACATTTGGTCGGCCATCAAATTCTCTATAAGTTCCTACTTGGTGCCAAGTTAATCTAACCATCAGACCGTTATAATTTCCTAAATCTGCTGGCCACCACTCTTGACTGTCCGTCATTAATTTTAATAAATCTTTTTTTAAAGCTTTAAAATTTAATTTTTTAACTTCCTTTTTATAGTTAAATCCTGGAAGAGGATTAGTTTTTGTATCGTGTTGGTGTAAAATATCTAAATTAATACTATTTGGCCAAAGTCGAGAAGTGTTTGACTCACCGGCCTTAGTAATTCCGCCATGCATGATCGGACATTTTCCTGAACCATTGGACTTATCTTGTACGCTCATTTATTACCTCTTTTGTTTATTTATACATAATTAAGTAGCACGATATTGACATAAGATATAATTATATTTAATTATAGTTAACATAAATTTTACTTATGAACAATATATCAGCTAAGCAACTTCGTTACTTTTTAGCAGTTGCAAAAAATAAAAACTTTCAAAAAGCAGCTGACGAGTGTGCTATTTCACAGCCAGCTTTATCAATGAAAATCAAAGAATTGGAGGGTATGTTGGGTCAGTTAATAGAAAGAGGTAGTAAAAAATTTTACCTAACTCAAACTGGGCAGGCTTTAATTAATAAAGCTGAAACAATCATCCAATCGTTTGATGATCTTAAACATTTAGCCACCAAAGGAGATGGCATTAATCAATTGTCGATCGGTGCTATTCCAACTGTTGCGCCTTATTTATTGCCTAAGATTTTAAAAACAATTTCAAAACAATACAAAGACATCGTTATTGAGCCAAAAGAAGCAGTCACAGAAAAGTTAGTTTCTTATTTGATTAATGGAAAAATAGATCTAGCTTTACTAGCACTTCCAACTTATGAGCCCTTACTTACAGAAGTGGCGCTCTTTGAAGAAGAATTTTTACTTATTAGAGACATTAAGGACGCCAACAAACCTGTGCCTAATAATAAAGAATTAACCAACATGAAGCTTTTATTGCTAGAAGAGGGGCATTGTTTAAGATCTCAAACTTTATCATTTTGCAAAGTAACCTCCGTGCCTAAAAATATTATGGAAGGGACAACGTTAACAACATTAGTACAAATGGTTAGCGCAGGGATAGGCGTAACATTAATTCCAGAAATTTCAGTACCAATTGAAACAAGATCTGCAAAAGTTTCAGCAAGCAGATTTCAACAACAAAAACCTAAAAGAACTATAGGTTTAGTTTGGAGAAAATCTAATCCACTCACTCGACAATTTAATGAAATTGCCACACTATTAAAAAACTTAAATAAATTAAATTAATGTTCTTCAGAAGACTATTTTCTAGCAGCAATCTAAAACTTGAGTTTAATGATGGAGGCCGAGCTGCAGCTGGCTACAAAGGCCAGGCCGGAGATTGTGTGGTGCGATCAATCGCAATTGTAACAGGCTTACCTTATCAAAAAGTTTATGATCAATTATTTAAAGCTAACGAAGAGTTTAGAAATACATCAAAAACAAAACTTGCAAGAAGTTTAAAACAAAAAAATGACAGCCCAAGAGCAGGAACGCACCGCGTAGTTTTAAAAAAGTATTTAAATCAGCTAGGTTTTAAGTGGAAACCCACAATGTTTGTAGGAAAAGGATGTAAGGTTCATTTAAAAAAAGAGGAATTACCAAATGGAACATTATTAGTATCTTGCTCTAAACATATAACCGTTGTGAAAGATGGAGTTCTTTACGATACTCATGATTGTTCTAGAAACGGTACGCGTTGTGTTTATGGCTACTGGACTAAACCAAATTAATTTTACTTATACGACAAAAAAATAAATTTTTTTATTTCAACTAGTAAATTTTGATCGTAGCGCATCATGTGGTCATCATTTTCAATAAAATATTTAAATTTAGGTCCATTTGCTTGCTCAAACAATTCCTCGCCCATAGCAAAAGGAACGATAGTATCCAACTTTCCATGCAGCACTAAAAGAGGAGAATTAATATTTGGCAATTTTTTTATTGTTTCGTATTTATCTTTTAATAAAAATTTAACAGGTAAAAATGGATAATATTTTTTAGCAAGTTTTACCATGGAGGTAAAAGGAGACTCTAAAATAATTCCTGCCAAATCTTTATTCTGAGCAGTTTCGACGGCTATAGCTGTGCCTAGAGATTCACCGTACAGGATGAGATTTTTTTCTTTGACGCCTTTTGCTTTCAACCAATCCAATACACTTCTCGCATCTTCGTATAACCCTTGTTCGCTTGGCTTGCCTTGGTTACTGCTAAATCCTCTATAAGCGAAAATTAAAAAATTTAAATCTAGTTTTGACAATTCATTTAATTTGTAGTTTCGATTGCTTAAATTCCCAGCATTACCGTGAAAAAAAAGTATAGTTTTTTTATTAATTAAATCTTTCTTATGAAACCAAGCCTTTAATTTTATTCCTTCATTATTTTTTATGAACACTTCTTCATAATCAAAGTTGATTTCATCCCCCTGATAACCATTAACCGAAGGGTGATAGAGTAGATTTCTTTGAAAAAGATAAATATAGGCAAGAACTACAAGATAAGTTATCAAACCTAGTAATATTGAAATATAAAAAAATTTATTCATAGTTTAATTTATAAAAAGAATAGTTATAATGTTTATATGGATATAAATTTGATTCTCCTAACAGTTATCTTGATTTCTTTAATAGTTTTAATTTATTTTGTTATTTTAAAAAAAAAAGAGGGTGCTGCAGACGAAACAAAAAACAATTTAACTGAAGAAATTACCCGTTTAAAAGATACGCTTAATCAATCCATAAATAGTCAAATGTCTACCATGTCGACCTCTTTTAATTCTCTATCAAAAGATGTGACCAGAGATATGACCAAAGCCTTAACTGAAGTTGATCAAAAAGTTGGAACTTTTAATAAGCAAGTTGAAGGTTTAAGCAAAAGTTCAGAAAACTTTACTAGAATTTTATCAGGAGTAAAACAATATGGAGTGTTAGCTGAATTTTCATTGGCTTCATTATTAAAAGATTTATTACCAGCCTCTCAATTTATAGAGAACGTTAAAATGAAACCTGGCGAAACCCAAGATACCGTGGAGTTTGCTGTTAAGCTCGAAGATGTTTTAGTTCCAATAGATAGCCACTGGCCAATAGAAAAATATAAAGCCATTGATGATGCTTTTCAAAATAATGATAAAGAAGCATTAGCTGAGGCAAGAAAAGATTTAGCAACAGCCTATAGAAACAAAGCTAAAGCTGTTAGTGAGAAATATATTGCACCACCAAAAACAACAGATTTTGCGATTGTCTATGCTCCAACAGAAGGTTTATTTGCTGAATTATCTAGTTATAGGGACCCAAAAACAAAAGAATTATTATTACAAGAGCTTATGACCAAACACAAAGTAACTGTAGCGGGGCCAAATACATTGTCTGCTCTGCTTCAATCATATCATTTAGGTTTTCAAACTCTAAAAGTTCAAAAGAATGCAACCCAAATTTATGGAGATCTTAGGAACATAACAGCAAGGTTTGAAAAACACTTTTTAGGTATAACCGTTCTTAGAAAAAAATTAGACGAAGCAATGAAGGTTACTGATGGTTTTGGTCGTGACGGGAGATCTATTATGCGTACTTTGGAAAATATTAAAGATCCAAATAGCAGTGACAATAATAATAAAGTTTCAACTCTACCAAAAAGTTCAACAGGTAGTTATGGACAGGTAGAAGACTCAATTGAAGAAAAGATTGAAAAAATTAATTAATCCACTAGTTATAGTTTCCTAATGTCAAATTTTGTCTTTTATGATTTTGAAACAAGCTCATCTAATAAGCATTGGGGTCAAATTATCCAAATAGGAGCAATTCTAACTAATGATAACTTGGAAGAACTCGATCGATACGAAGCAAGATGCAGATTAAGCCCAAGTATTATTCCTGAAGCCATGGCTTTGATTGTAAATAAATCTTCTCCCAAAATGTTAAAAGGTGCAAATCTTTCTCACTATGAAATGATTAGACAATTTGTTGAAACGCTAAAGAAGTGGGGTAAAGTTACTTACATCGGATATAATAGTATTGATTTTGACGAAGAATTTTTACGAAATACTTTATTTCAAACCTTAGAATATGCATACCTAACTAGTACTAACGGAAACAATAGAGGAGATTTATTAAATTTAGCTAGAGCCGCAAATCTTTATTATCCAAATACTCTAAAAAACTCTATTAGCGACAAAGGTAATGCAGTTTATAAACTAGATCAAATGGCACCTCTGAATGGTATCGAGCACAGCGATGCTCATAGTGCAATTGGTGACGTTATTGCCACCTTAGGAATTGCAAAAATTATTGCTAAAAAAGCCCAGAGTGTTTGGAAAGCAAGTCTGCGTACTATCAATAAGGATGAAACATTAAAAATTATTAAAAATGAACTTTATTTTTGTACTAATGAATATTTTTATGGAAAAAGTAGGCCTTACGTTCAAGCTTATGTTTGCCAACATCCTAGATTTCAGTGGCCTAAATGTTTTGACCTAAAACACGACCCACAAATTTACCTTGATATGCCTTTAGCTGACTTAAAAGTTGCAATGAGAAAAAATCCAAAGTTTCTAAGAACTGTTAGACATAATAAACATCCGATTATTATGAATCCATCATACGGAAATGAATTTGATGAGTATAAAATGTTAGGTGCTGAAAAATTAGCATCAAGAGCAAAAATGATTAAAGACAACGCAAAATTTGCTGAAAAAATAAGCCAAATTTTACAAGATGAAGTTGAAGAAAAGGAACAAACAAAATCACAAGAGGACATCTATGAGGAAGAAAGTATTTACGCTAAATTTACCAGCAGTGAAGACAATAAAATGATGCCAGAATTTCACAAAGCAGAATGGGATAAAAAACTTTCAGTTTTAGGTAAAATAAAGGATGAGAGACTCCACTATTTTGGTAGACGTTTAATTTATGAAGAAAGACCAGAAGTTCTTCCTAAAGAAGAATACAATCAGATTCGAGCAACCATCGCCAAAAGACTTCTAAGCACCAACAATGAGAAGTGGAATACTATTTCAAGAACTTATTCTGAAATTGACACTTTAAGAGAAAAATTTGAAAGAGAAGGCAAGCCAGAAAATTTAACTATTCTAGATGATATAAACGCATACGTTGAGGAGATGGAAAAATTTTATAACCAGCCTAGTTGACTTTAATATAAAAACATTTATTCATCAAACATCTATGGCAACAAAAAAAATTACTGACGAAAACTTTGAAACCGATGTTTTAAAAGCATCAAAACCAACAGTAGTAGATTTTTGGGCAGAGTGGTGCGGCCCTTGCAAACAAATAGGCCCAGTGCTTGAGGAAATTTCAGACGAAATGCAAGACCAGGTAGTTATTGGAAAACACAATATCGATGAAGAACCTAATGCTCCAACACGATATGGTATTAGAGGAATTCCAACAATGTTGTTGTTTAAGGATGGCCAACTAAAAGCAACTAAAGTAGGGGCTACAACAAAATCAAATATTCTTTCTTGGATAAAAGAAAATATTTAATTTTTATTTAAAGTATCGCCTATTAAATACAAACTACCAAATACCACAATAGTCTTTTTTTCTTTAGAAGATAATTTCTTTAATGCAGCTTGAATGTTGGGAGCTTTTTCAGCGGGTATATATTTTTGTGCAATAAGTTTTAATTTTTCTGCTTTGATGGCATTAGGCTCATTAGGAATAGTTAACGTTACAACTTTATTGAATATATTTTTAAACGACTTAATAAATAATTTAGGCAGTTTATTTTTTTGCATTCCCCAGATACCATAAATAGGCTCATTTAAGGTTTTAAGATAGTTGTATAAATTTTTAGCGCTTGCCATAGAATGACAACCATCAATTAATAATTTTTCGCCAGGTCTAAGTAATTTTTTTAATTTACCCTTACGCAGGTATTGAACCCGACCTTCAAATTGAATTTTAGGAATAGTTTTAATAATAGTTTTTTTAGGCACGCCAAAATCTAAAGCTATTTTAATAGATAAAGCCAGATTATTAATCAAACCCTCAGAGTAGATAGAATTAGATCGAATAGGTATTTTATACTTTTGATCTTTGTAAAAATAATGGTTTTTAATTTTTTTAACGCTAAATTGGGAAGAATATACTTTATTACTTTTATTTTTCTTCAAGATATTTTTGATTATTTTAAGCGTTTTAGGTTGCTGTTTAGCTATATAAATCGTGGTATTTTGTGAGAGCGAGCTTAATTTTTGATTACAAATTTCAGTTAAAGTCTGAGGGTTAACCCAGTCTTGATGTTGAAAATTAATATTAGTTATAATTTGAGCTTTAGGTTCGGGCCATAAATTAGTGCTATCTTTTTTAAACAATAATCCCGCTTCAATTAAATGATAATGAATATTTTTTTTATCTTTAGCCGCTAAAATATAAATACAGGTTAATAATTCAAATAAAGTTAATAATAAGCCTGTAGATTCTATCAATTTAGTGTATTTTTTTATTTCCTTAAGTGTGATGTATTTATTTTTTAACCAGAATCTGTGCCTGACATCATAAAGATGAGGGCTAGTGAAGGTAGTTGTATTTTTTTTATGAGATTGGAGAAAATATTTAAGTGAAGTCAAGGTGCTCATTTTTCCATCACTGCCCAGAATATTAATAGGTCGATCTAATTCTAATTGAGGAAAGCCAAGTACAGTTAAAACTTTTTGTATGCGCTCAAGATTAAGATTAATTCTACGGCTATAACGCTTTTGAAGATTTTTGTAGAGAGCTATCGAGTGTGACAACATTTGAGTTGTCAGTATTAGCTTGTGTTTCTACTTTTTTCAACAAAACAGTTAACAAGCTACCAATTGTTGACCTTAAAAATTGTCTTTCAATTACAAGATCGATTCCTCCATGATCTCTAACATATTCTGCTGTTTGAAATTCCTCTGGTAATGTTTCTCTTACGGTGTCTTGAATAACTCTTCGGCCCGCAAAACCAATTGTTGCTTTAGGCTCAGCAATTAAAATATCCCCTAGCATAGCCCAAGAAGCTGTAACTCCTCCTGTCGTGGGGTTTGTTAATACAACAATGAAAGGAATATTATTTTTCTTCAATTCATTAACAGCAAGAACTGTTCGGCTCATTTGCATCAAGGCAATACTTGACTCCATCATTCGTTGGCCACCAGAACACGAAAAAAATATAAAAGGATTTTTATTTTCTATAGCGTGTTGAGCTCCGTGAATAAAAGCCTCTCCACTTGCAGCTCCAAAAGAACCACCAATAAATCTAAAGTCTTGCGCACCAACAGTAACTTGAATATTTTCAACTTTACCAGAAGCTATAGCAACTGCATCATCTTGTTTTGTAATTTTTCTAGCTAATTTTAATCGGTCAATATATTTTTTATTATCTACAAAGTTTAAAGGATCATCTTTAGGAAAAGGTGTTTCAATAAGTTCATATTCTTTGTTATCAAAAAATATTTGAAATCTCTCTTTGCAACTCAATTTATGATGAGCACCACATTTAGGGCAGCAATTATAATTTTTTTCTAAATCTTCTTTATAAATTAGGTTTTTACATTCGCATGTTGTCCATAAAATTTGATCAGACTCCGCCGACTTCTTTTTAAATAAAGATACAATTTTTGGTTTTAAAAATTTTGTAATCCAGTTCAAATTATTCTCCTCTTCAAATTAGATACCATTCTATTCAAATTTGTGACAGGATTTTGTCGAAGTTGCAATGACCTTGTAATTTCCTTACATAATTGACTACCAACTACTAAACCGTCTGCTTTTTTTAAGGCAGCAATAGATTTAGTTGTAATACCAAAGCCAATAACTAAATTTTTTTTAGAATTAATTTTTTTAATTTTTTTGTAGTTAATCAATATTTTTTTAGGTGATACTTTAAGCTTACCTCCAGTTGTTGATAACATAGAGATATAATAAATCATATCATGAGAATCTTTGATAATTCTTTTCATTCTCTCTCTAGATGTTGTTGGCGATAGCAGCTGAACAAATGTAATCCCATTTTTTTTGCACTTATTGGCAAAAGATTTATTTTCTGGATAAGGCAAGTCAACAATTATCAAGCCATCAACACCTACATCTTTGCACTTTTTTAAAAAAGCTACAATTCCATATTGTAAAATTAAATTAAAGTAGCCCATCAGAATTAAAGGTTTGCTGTATTTACTTTTTTTAAATTCTTTAACAATATTAAAGACATCGTTTAACTTAATGCCATTTTTTAAAGCTCGGTGTGAACTTTCTTGAATTTGCCCTCCATCCGCAATGGGTGTGTTGTGTGGAAATCCTAATTCAACAATATCAGTGTGTTGAGAAATTGATTTAATAATAGCCAAAGATTGTTTTTTTGTACTGTCTCCAGCTACAGTGTAAGTTAATAAAGCTGGTCTTTTTTCTTTTTGGCACTTTAGAAATGTTTTTAAAATTCTAGAACTCATCGTATGTAGCTACCCAACCTTTTTTTGATAATAAATTTATCTTTAAGACTATCTCCACAGCTATTTACAACGATGACTGTTGTTGAGCTTAATCTAGGAGCAATCTTAATTGCTTCGGCAAAAGCATGAGATGGCTCAAGAGAGGGAGAAATATCTTCTAATTTTGTAACTAGCTGGTAAGCATAAAGTGCCTCTTCATCAGTTGCTGAAGTGTAGCGTGCTCGTTTAGCATCTTTTAAAAAACAGTGAAGAGGAGAAATACCTGGGTAATCCAATCCTGCAGAAATAGACTCAGTTTCACTAATTTGACCCTCTTTATTTTGCATGACGTATTGTTTAGCTCCGTGCAAAATACCAACTCTAGAATTATTCGTAAGTGGAGCCGCATGTAGTTTACTATTTTTTGGCCCACCGGCTTCAACACCAATAAATTCAATTCGTTTTGAATTATAACTCATAAATTCATTCCAAAACCCCATCGCTGAACTTCCTCCTCCAACACAATTAATAAGTTTTACTTTTTGTGGAATTTTTCCAAAAACATTAGTCATTTGAATTTTAAGTTCTCTTGAGATTTGAGCTGTACTCCATGCGCAAATTTTAATAAATATATTAGGCCCAACTGTTGAACCTACGCACATATGAGTGGTGTCACAATTTGACACCCAGTACCGCATACATTCACTAACAGCATCAACCAACGTTTGACTCCCAGAATAAACAGGAACAATTTCTGCACCATTTTTTCTCATAGCATCTACATTAGGTTTTTGTCTTTTCAAATCTTTTGCACCCATGAAGATTTTACATTTAAGACCAAATTTTTTGGCTGCCATAGAAAGCATTTTACCGGCGTAACCCGCACCTGTATCTCCAACGATATATTTTTTACCTGCCTTTTTCGCAATTAAGCAATGAACTGTAGCGTTATAAATTTTATGAGCCCCTCCATTTGCTTCTGAAACAACTTTAGCCCAGATCTCTGCACCTTCTAAATGTCTGGTTAGATTTTGTAGCTTAATAAAAGGCGTAGGTGCTCCAATATAATCATCAAAGTAGTAGTCTCTTTGTTTCAAAAATTGTTTGTCGTATCTTAATTTTTGAAATAGTTGAGTAAGATCATCAATAGGTTTTTTTAGAGTCTCTGGAATAAAATTACCACCAAATTTACCAGCATACATATAATCTTTGTCGTGCTGATCAATCAAAGGAATGCTTTTTTTAATTTTAATCATTAATTTTTTTTACTTTTTCTAAAAAAGTTTTGATTTTAATTATGTCTTTTACTTTATCTGTTTCTAAAGCGCCAGATACATCCACAATATCGGTTATTTTTTTTAAATTTTCAAGCATGTCCACGTTGATATTGCCAGCCAGCATTTTTGTGATAGAAGATGGAACTGATTTAATCCAATTATAATTCCAGTTTAAAGATTTATGCAAACCTGAGCTATCAAACAAAATAATATCAGCACTATTTTCATAAACTTTGTATTTTAAAACATCTTTTTCTTCTTTAATTTGTAAAGCTATAATAATTTTTTTATTAAATTTTGATTTAATCGAAGATATTTGATCTATATCTAATTCTCCATAAATTTGAAAATAGTCTATATTTAAACCCGCAAACTTTTGAATTTCATTAATAGTTGGGTCCACAAGCACACCTACATAAGAAGTATTTTTTTTATTAATTTTTGTAAGATAATCAGCCGTTTGATAATCGATAAACCGATGACTTTTTGGGTAGTTTAAAATAAATCCACAAAAATTTGCTCCATGTTCTATACAACTCTCAACTTGCTTAGCTGTTTTTAGACCACAAACCTTTACTTGCATTAGTTCGCTGAGTTAATGATGTCTTTGATATTTTCCAAAGCATTACCTTCATAGATAGGTCTGCCAATCACAGCGAAACATTTATCATCTGCGATAGCATTGAATTCTTTATAGCTTAAGGTTCTTTTTTGATCTTGAGTGTTTTGATTTCCTCTAATCCCGGGACAAAAGATTTTAATTTCTTTTGATATTTGTCGTACAAGATTAATATCTTGCGCAGAAGCAATTACACCAGACAGCTTTGCTTGGCATGCAAGCTTAATCAATAATTTAACTTGGTGATCAATATTATTATTAATGCCAATAAGTTCAAGATCTTTTTGATTCCATGAAGTTAAAACACTTACTGCTAAAAATTCTAAGCTAGTATTGTTTGCTATTTTTTGAGCTGCTTGTAGCATTTCTAATGACCCAAAAGCATGAATAGTAAAATATTTTATACACTTGTATTCCAATATAATATTAATCGTTTTAGCTACCTGGTTTGGAATGTCAAAAATTTTTGTGTCTAAAAAAATAGGTAGTTTGAATTTTTCAAATTCTTTCAATCCTTTCAGACCTATTGAACTATAGAGCTCCAAACCAATCTTGATTCCTGCTAAGTAATCTTTTGTCTGATTTGTTACTTCTAGGGCTTTATCCAGCGTGTTAAAATCTAATGCCAAGAATATATTTTTTTTCATAATTAAGTTTTTTTATTTATTTCTTGTTTTAAATGTTTTGACATTTTAAAGGAAACTTTTTTCTTCTCTGGCACATAAATAATTTCACCAGTTTTTGGGTTTCTAGCGTTATATTTAGCTTTAATAGTTTTAATCGAGAATCTCCCAAAATCTCTAAGCTCAACAGGTTTTTGTTTGGTAAGACTATCAGTAATCGTATCAAACATAATATCAACGATAACTTTTATTTGCGAACGATTTAAAGCAGGGTATTTTTTTTGAAGTTGTTTAATTATTTCTGACTTAACCAAAAATTAATCTTCTTCTTTATCTTTCTTCTTCTTAGGCGACTTACCTAAAGCTTTTTGAAAAATTCCTGCAAGCGTAGCACCTGATTTTGCAGCATTTACTCCAAATTTAGCAACTAAACTTTTTTCCTCATAAACTTGTGCTGCCTTCACGCTCAAAGAAACTTCTCTTTTCTCCAAATTTAAATCTGTGATCATTGCGTCCAAAGCATTCCCTGGTACAAAAATTTCAGGTCTTGCGTCAGCAGCCTCTTTTGCCAACTGATTTTTTTTAATCATAACAATAATGTGTTTATCCGGATCTACAGATACTTTTACTCCAGTTTTTAGCACTTCATGTACTCTAGTTGTAATAACAGATCCTTCTTTTTTCCTATTTTCCTTGAACCAATCAAATGGGTCTTTTTCAAGTGCTCTAACTGAAAATCTTAGCTTGTCATCCTTAAGCTCTATTATTTTAACTTTAATTTTTTGTCCTTTTTTAAACCTTTTTAGATCTTGGTTTTCTTCTTGATAAGAAAGTTCTCGATAGTGCAACATGCCAGTTAAACCACTATCTAGATCAGCAAAAATAGCTTTGTCTGTTATATTATTTATGGTCACTTCAACAAGCTTACCTACTTTATCCTTAATTTCTTTCCATGGATTTTCTGAATTAGCTTCTCTAAAAGACAGTGAAATTCTTTTAGCCGCAGTATCTATAGATACAATTTTTATTTTAACACTTTGTGACGCTGATAGAACTTTAGCAGGTTGTACATTTTTATTTGTCCAAGATAATTCTGAACTATGAATTAATCCTTCAATACCATCTTCAAGTCTTACAAAAGCACCATAGTCCATTAATTTAGTAACTGTACCTGTATAAACTGAACCAATCTTATATTTCTTCTCTAAGCTGTCATAAGGATCGTTAGTTAGAGCTTTAACAGAAGCTGAAACACGATTAGTTTCTTTGTCTATTTTTGTAATTTTAACTTTCATACTTTGACCAATAGTTACAAGGTCAGAAGGCTTTTTCACTCTACCGTGAGATAAATCCGATACGTGTAATAATGCATCGATACCTTTGATGTCTAAGAAAATTCCCCAATCCGTAGTTGCTTTTACCTTCGCGTCTTCAATGATATCACCTTCTTTTAAATTTTTTAAAGCTTCTTTAGCTTCTGAGTCTTTACTTTTTTCCAAAACAGCTCTTCTGCTAGTACAAACATTGCCTCTGACTTTATCAATTCTTGTAGCAATAACTTTTAAAGGAACGTTCATTAAGTGGTCGAATCTTTTAAGAGGTTTGATGTCAATTTGTGAAGCAGGCATAAAAGTTGGAAGACCATCGCATGTTGCTATAAAACCACCTTTGACTTTACCTGTAATATAAGCTGTAATTTCTTCGCCTGTTTCAAAAACTTTCTCCATTCTGCTCCAAGCGTTCATTCGTCTAGCTTTTTCCCTAGAAATTACAATTTCTCCTTTAAAGCTCTCTATTCTTTCTAAAAAAACTTCAATACTGGCTCCGACTTTTAATTTTGATAATTCATCATCATTTTTAAATTCCTCAATAGGAATCATGCCTTCCATTTTGGCCTTACAATCAACGACGATAAAATTTTTGGTAATTTCAGTTACAGTTGCTTTGATTATTTCACCTTCTTTGAGCTTTCGGTCTTTAAAATCATCATTTAACAAGCTTTCGAACTCTTTTTGGGAGCTAGATAATTCTCGATGAATAGTTTCAACTGCCATATTTTTCTTTAATTTTTTCTTCGATTATTTCAGACATTTTATTAACCATGTCCCTGATATTATTTAATTTATCAGTTTGCACAATTACCGCATTTTTTGCTTGAATCAAAGGGGAATTTTTACGTTTTTTATCTAAATTATCGCGTATCCGCATGGCTTTTTTAACTTCATAAAAGCTTATTTGTTTATTGGTTCTTCTGAGTTCTTTAAATCTTCTTTTAGCAGCAACATCTAAACTGCATTTAAAGAAAAACTTGATATCGGCTTTTGGTAAAATGACAGTTCCTATATCTCTTCCCTCAATACAGACTTTATTAAATTTTTTAGTAAATTTTTTTTGAAATATCTTTAATATATTTCTAATTTTCTTTTCTTTGGCAATTACAGATGTATACGCAGACACTTTAGGTGAATGTAAAAATTTATTATTTAATTTTTTTAAATTTAAGTTGTTGAACTTTTTTTTTAAAAAAGAAATAGAATTTTTTGGTTTATGTTTAAGCAAACTATAACTAGCATAACGATATAGCAAACCCGAAGATAAAAATTGTAGACCATATTTTTTTGAAATGAGCTTAGAACCAGTTGTTTTTCCACTAGCAGCGGAACCATCTGCAGCAATAACCAATTTATGATTTTTTTTTAATTTCAAAATTTCCTCCAAGCATTTTAATAATTTGTAAAAAAGAGGGCGATGAAGTCTTAACTGTTTCAAAGTTTTTTATCTCAGCTTTAATACCTGTTACCAAAGACAAAATAACAGCACTCATGCAAATACGATGGTCACCAAGATTTGGCACTTTAATTATTGTATTTGTATTTATTTTTTTTAAACCTCCAACTATTTTCATTTCATTTTTTGTTGATTTACATTTTATTCTAATTTGTTTTAATATTTTTTTCATTTCTTCAATTCGATTACTTTCTTTGTTGGCTAAATCTTCAATACCTCTAAAAATTGACTTCCCTTGAGTAAGAGCGGCAATGACAAAAAGTATAGGATACTCATCTGTTGCTGATGTATAATAATTAGAATTTGCAACAATTGGCTTTAATTTACTAGACTGAACTTCTATGTCCCCTATTTTTTCTTGATTAATTTTCTTAATATTTTTAAATTTAATTTTAGCACCATGTTTTTTCAAAAGATGATAAAAACCTATTCGTCTTGGATTTAAACCAACATACTTAATACTTAACTTAGACTGTGGTGAGAGTAATGTTAAAGCTGTAAAAAATGCGGCCGAACTTGGATCACCTCCTACATTAATTTTTAGGGGGCCAATATAATTTTTACCAAAAACCTTAATACAATTTTGACTTTTTCTATTCTTTTTAATTTTTAAAACATCTGAATTTTGAAGCAGCATATTTTCTGTATGATTTCTGCTTTGTTTTTTTTCAATTATATTCGTTACACCATTTGCATTAAGTCCGGCCAATATAGCTGCACTTTTAAGCTGCGCCGATACACCGGCTTCATATTCTATGCCAATAGGAATTTCAGAAGAAACAAGAGTTAATGGAAAGTTTGTTTTATTCTGAGGCAAAAAAGTTGCGCCAAATTCACTAATAAGATTAATTAGTTTGCTCATACTTCTTTTGTTTAGAGAGTGATCTCCTTTGATCTTAACCTGAATATCTGGATTGGTAGAGAGTAAACCGACAAGTAATCTTGCAGCCGTTCCAGAGTTTCCACAGTCTAAGACCATATTTTTTTTAGCATAAAGCGAGCCCAGTCCTTTTCCGTAGACAATATAGCACTTAGCCTTTACTTTTTTGATTTTGACACCCAATTTTCTTAAACAATTTATGCAAGAATAAACATCTTCAGATTCTAAGATATTTTTTAATTCAGAAGTGTTGTGACTAATAGCTGCGATTAAAAAAGAACGAATAGAAATAGATTTATCGGAATCAACCTTAATAGATTTATTGTAGGGTTTAATTAGTTTGGAGACATGAAGCGAAAAACTTTTATCTAACATGTGATTTATGTCCTAAAAGACGGTCCAAAATATAGCTCAATTGCTTTTGAGGATTTTAAAATTTCAGCTGGCGTTCCTTGGGCAATAATAGACTGCTCACCAAGCACATAAGCACGATCGACAATATCAAAAAGATTAGTAACTTGGTGATCTGTTACCAGTATAGCACATCCAAAGTTTTGTAGTTTTAAAATATACTTTTGGATATCTTGAACTACTATCGGGTCCAGCGCTGCCATAGGTTCATCAAGCAAGACAACACTTGGTTTGTTGATTAATAGACGTGCGAGCATTAATCTTCTTACTTCACCGCCAGATAAATTTGCTGCATCAATATTTCTTAAATGTTGAAGATTAAATTCATCAAGTAGTCTTTCGGTTAATTTAATTTGATTTGTCTCACCTTTAATTACAATTTGGCAAATGCCTAATAAATTTTCATAGACACTCATGTCAAATACACTTCGTTGCTGACTTAAATACCCAATACCACCTTTAGATCTTAGGTGAATCGGTTGATCTTGAATTTCTTTGCCATTTAGGATTATTTTTCCTGCATCAGCATATATCTCACCAATTATAGTGCTGTATAAAGTAGATTTTCCGGAACCATTTGGACCTAGCAGTCCCACACACTCTCCAGGATAGAGATCCATACTTATTTTCTTTAAAATAGGGCGTCCATCAAAAGATTTACTTATATCTTTAATCTGGAAGACAGGCCTATCTTTTTTAAACTTAATTATCCTAAATCCTTTTTTCATTAATTTTTAAGCTTTACATTTACCTGTTTAGTACCGAACATTGAAAAGTTTAGACTTTTATATGTTAGGTCATATTCAACATTGTCAGCACTGAATTCTCCTTTTTCTATACTTTCTCCCCGCACATTACCAGCAGCAATTAATTTTGCGTTTGTATTTGAATAAGATATTACATCAGCTAAAATAATATGTGTTAAATATTCCGCTTTAACATTATTTATAAATTTCATGTCTAGAGAAATATTATTATAAATACCTTCATCACTAATTACTGTCAAAATTGTCCCATCTTTTAAATAAAATTTTGCTATTACTTTTTTCATATTTATAAGTTCTGGTGTCTCAGTTTTAAAATCAGCCTTGCCCGCTTTTAATAAATATTTATTTCCAGTTAAATCAAACCCTGAATATTCAATATCAGTAAAGCTATTAGTGTCAGGATCAGAATTTACCTCTGTTCTTATCGAAAGTTCTGTTCCTGTATTTTTGTTCCGGTAAGTATTGTAAAGCAGAGCTGACGCAACAAGAAAAATTGTAATTTGAATAAGGAGAAGATTTTTTTTTCGACTGGTCACTTTATCCCGTATTGTAGAAGAGAGTGGATATGCACTATTCCCTTTAATTTCTTGATTGATTTAGCTTTAACGTAATCTTTATCTGTTGTTACTAGCAAACTTGTAATCTTTTTTTCATTCATTAAAGATAAAGCTTTTGAAGCAGGAGCATTTTCAGTGATAAATAGTGGATTAGAAGTCATAAATTTTTTTAAGTGATCATCTTTAGAATAATATTTAATTCCTCTCCTTGCATCACCGTCTGTTAAAATACCTTTTACTTGATTTTTTTCCATTACTACAACAAGACCAAGTTTTTTCTGATCAATTACTTTAGTCGCATCATAAATATTTTTATTTATATTTACTTTTGGCAATTTATTTCCTGTAATCATAATATCTTTAACTAATAATAAAGTTTGCCCAATATTTCCTCCTGGGTGAAAGACTTTAAATCTGTCTTTAGAAAAACTCATTTTATTCATTAAAGCTACTGCTAAACAATCGCCTAATAATAAAGTAATACTCGTACTTGTTGTCGGAACCATTCCTGTTGGATCAGACTCTTTAACTTGCGGTAAAAGTATTTTCACATCACTTGCTTTTAAAAGTAAACTGTCTTTTTTTGAAGCCACACCAATAATTTTAATATTAAATCTATTAGCATAGCGAAGCATATTAGCAATCTCTGAAGTATTACCTGAGTAGGAAAAAACTAAAAGTAGATCTCTTTTATCGATTTGTCCTAGATCACCGTGATTAGCCTCAGAGGGATTTAAGAAGAATGATGAAACACCAACAGAAGACAAAGTGGCTGAAACTTTTCTTGCAATTAGTCCACTTTTACCGATACCAGCGGCAATGACCTTTCCTTTGCAATATGCTATGTGCTCTACAGCTTGAACAAAAGATTTATCGAAAATCTTATTAATTTTTTTAAGTTCAGAGATCTGAGTAGCAGCAGCTTTTTTTGCAATAGCGATATAATTAACTTTAGCCATTAGTGCTCAAATATTGAAAATTTAAATCCTTTTTGATCTAATTCTATTCTTGTATCCAAAAACTCAATACATTTTTTATAAATATCCATACGTTCTTCTCTTACTAGCATCCTCTCTAATTCATTTTTAATTTTATGAAGATAAATTACATCGTTAGCGGCATATTCTAATTGTTTATCACTTAGGTCATTTATATTTTTATTCCAATCGCTTGAGCCTTGGTTTTTATCTAATTTTTTATTACAAAATTCTTGAACTAAGTTTTTAAGCCCATGAGAATCAGTATAAGTTCTACAAATTTTAGAAGCAATTTTTGTACAAAAAATATTTTTAATTTTACACTTTAAAAAATACTCGAGAGCACTTTTATCAAATCTCAAAAAATGTCCAATTTTTTGAATCTTATCATTTTCTAAAACAGAAACTAAATTTGGCATTTTGTAATTAGTTCGATCAGGTTGAATAATATAAGCATCTCCACCTTCACCACAAATCTGTACTAAGCTTAATTTATCTCTTTCAGGAATTAATAGACCTGTAGCTTCAGTATCTATAGCTATGCTGTCTTTAAATGACTTTGCAACTTCTGAACTTATGTCCCCTTGAAACTTATGTATTTTCATATAACTATCTTGAATACCATGAACAATTACCCAATAGCAACGATCCTTGGTGGTGGGGGTTTTATAGGAAGGTATCTTGTCAGAAAAATGACTGAGAAGAACTACCAATGTATTATTCCAACTAGGAATGCTTACTTAAAAGGTTATTTGAAGACACAAGCTCCTCCAGGAGCTATAGAATTTATCGATTTTAATCTTAAAGATTTTTCTAAAATTGAAGAAGCAATTAAAAACTCTGATATTGTTATTAATTTAATCGGAATCCTTTATGAAAACAGAAGGCAAAAATTTACAAATATCCATTCTGATCTGCCAGGTTTAATTGCTAAACTTTGCTCTGAGTCAGAAGTAAAAAAATTTATTCATCTCAGTGCAATCGGTGCCAATGAAGATTCAAAGTCTCTTTACCAACAATCAAAATTTGCTGGTGAACAAAAAGCTTTAAATAACTTTAAAAACACAATCATTATTAGACCAAGCGTGGTCTGTGGGACCGAAGACAATTTTACTAATTTATTTGCAAAATTAAGCATGGCTCCTGTAATTCCTGTGGTTAAAACAAGTTATAGATTTCAACCAATTTTAGTAAATGATGTGGCTACAGCAATTGTAAAAGCTATTGAGATTAAAAAAAATGAAGGAAAAATTTATGAAATTGGTGGGCCCAAAATAATCAGCTTTGGTGATATGGTTAAATCTATCTTAAATACTATTAATAAAAAAAGACTTATTGTTGATCTACCTATGCCGCTTGCAAAAGTGCAAGCAAGTTTACTTAGTCTTATGCCAAAACCTTTGCTAACAAGAGATCAGTGTGAAATTTTAAATGAAGCAGATAATATTATTTCCAACAATCATTTAACTTTAAAAGATTTAAATATAAAACCAGACGATGTTGAGCAAGCTATGTCTAAATGGCTTTGGAGATTTAGAGATGGCGGTGAGTTTGCTAAAATTTAAACCTATACTAGAATTTTTTTTTAAAAATCCATTTTAAGTAGGGTTTTAAAACATTGCTACATACTATTTATTTCTGTTAGAGTTTTAAAAAAAATTAAATCTAACGGAGGAAATAGAATGAAATCATTCAAAAAAATATTTTTTGCTTTCGCAGTATTTGCGCTTTTTTCGCATGCAAATGCTGAAGCAAAAACTACAATTAATTGGTGGCATGCATTTGGTGGAAGACTTGGAGAATTACTTGATGTGCAAGTTAAACAATTTAACGCCAGCCAAGATAAATACGAAGTAGTTCACCAACAAAAAGGTAACTACTCAGAAACATTAAATGCTGGAATAGCTGCGTTCAGAGCAAAACAACAACCACATCTACTGATGGTGTTTGAAGTTGGAACTGCAACGATGATGGCAGCGAAAGGCGCAACTAAACCTGTTTACGAAGTAATGGCTGAATCAGGATTAAAATTTAATCCTGGCGCTTACATTGCTCCCGTTAAAGGTTACTACACAACAACTGACGGAAAAATGTTGTCACTACCTTATAATGCATCAACACCAGTTTTATGGATTAACAAAGATCTTATGAAAAAAGCTGGACTAGATCCTAAAATGAGTCTTAAGCATTGGGGTGATGTTGGTATAGCACTAGAAGCTGCTAAAAAAGCTGGAATATCTTGCGGTCTAACAACTGCATGGCAGAGCTGGATACACTTAGAAAACTTTTCTGCTTACCACGATATTCCTTTTGCATCTAAAGCAAATGGATTTGCTGGTTTAAATACAGAGCTTAAATTTAATAGTCCGCTACACGTCGCTCACTTAGGTTTAATGGGTAAATGGGCTAAAGAAGGTAAGTTTTTCTATGCTGGTAGAAGAAACGAAGGTGGAGCAAACTTTAGATCTGGAGAATGTATGTTCTTTACAGAAAGTTCTGCTGGATATGCTGGAATCAAAAAAGAAGCAAAATTTGACTTTGGTATTAAATCTTTACCTTACTATGAAGGAACACAAGCACCACAAAACACGATAATTGGTGGAGCTTCTTTATGGGCTATGGGCGGACATTCAGCTGAAGAATATAAAGGTGTTGCTGCTTTGATTAACTTTTTGTCACAAACAAAAATTCAAAGTCAGTGGGCTCAAGATACAGGTTATCTCCCAACAACAACTAAAGCATTTAAAGCGACAGGTTCTTTCTACAAAAAGAATCCTGGAACTGACATTGCTGGAAAACAAATGTTGGCTAATCCTGTAACTGAAAATTCAAAAGGATTAAGACTAGGTTCGTTTGATCAAATTAGAGGTATTATAGATGAAGAATTAGAAGCAATCTGGACTGGCAAAAAGAACGCACAAGTTGCCATGAACAGTGCTGTTTCTAGAGGTAATGCTTTACTAAGAAGATTCGAAAGAGCTAACAAGTAAAACAATTAAAATATTATTGCTGGGGATTTCTTCCCCAGCAATTTCTTTATGAAAAATAGAGTTATCTTTAAAGGGCTATGGTTTCCCCTTTTATTAGTTGCACCCCAACTAATGATTTCGCTAGTTTTTTTCTTTTATCCTTCAGGTCAAGCTATTTGGAATTCATTTTTTTTACCTGATCCTTTTGGCCTTAAAACAGAGTTTGTTGGTATAGATAATTTTACTTTTTTACTTACTGACAGCTATTACCGAGCAAGTTTTTTTACCACAGCAATTTTTTCAATTTCAGTTTCAGTTTTTTCAATGGGCCTTGGTTTATATTTAGCTGTTCTTGCAGACAGACTAATTAAAGGTGCGGGAGTTTATCAAACACTATTAATTTGGCCTTATGCCGTTGCCCCAGCCGTTGCTGGAATATTATGGATGTTTATGTTCAATGGCAGGATTGGTCTAGTATCTTGGTATTTAGGTTTATTAGGTTACGATTGGAACCATACTTTAAATAGTGGTGAGGCCATGAGTCTAGTGGTTGTTGCATCTACTTGGGGAAGGGTAAGTTATAACTTTTTATTTTTTTTAGCAGGCCTACAGTCAATTCCGAAATCTATCATTGAAGCAGCCGCTATTGATGGAGCAAGTTTTTGGAAAAGGTTTAGAACCATTGTGTTTCCTTTATTATCTCCAATAAGTTTTTTTCTTCTAGTTGTTAATATTGTTTACGCATTTTTTGAAACTTTCGGAGTAATTGATACTATTACTCGTGGAGGACCAGAACAATCCACTACTACTCTTGTATACAAAGTGTATGCTGATGGTTTTATTGGCCAAGACCTTGGATCAAGTGCTGCTCAATCAGTTATCCTTTTAGTTTTGGTTGGTTTACTAACAATAATTCAGTTTAAATATATTGAAAAAAAGGTTCACTATTAATGATTGAAAAGAAAAAATCAGGTTATTGGTTATCGCATGTTGGTTTATGCTTAGGAGTTATATTTATTTTTTTTCCAGTATGGCTTGCTTTTGTTGGTTCAACCGTAACTCAAGAAGATATAATGCAACCACCATTTCCTGTTTTACCTGGTTCACATGTTTTTGAAAATTATACATACGCATTATTTAATATAGCTCCAGAAGGTTATTACCCGCTTCCAGTTCCAGTTTATAAAATGCTCTTAAATTCTTTAATCATGGCACTAGGTATTACTATTGGAAAACTTATCATTTCATTATTATCTGCTTTTGCTTTTGTTTATTTTAAGTTTCCTTTACGAAAAACTTTCTTCTGGCTTATTTTTCTTACCTTGATGCTGCCTATAGAAGTTAGAATAGTTCCAACATACGAAGTAGTAGCTAATCTAGGGTTATTGAATAGCTATGCCGGACTTATATTCCCTTTAATTGCATCAGCTACAGCGACTTTTTTATTTAGGCAGTTTTTTTTAACTGTGCCCAATGAGATGATAGAAGCTGCAAGAATGGATGGAGCTACTCCCATGCAGTTTTTTAAAGATATATTAATTCCTATTAGTAAAACCAATATAGCTGCATTGTTTGTAATCTTGTTTGTGTATGGTTTTAATCAATATTTGTGGCCTCTATTAATTACGACAAGCTCAGACATGCGAACTATTGTTATGGGCTTAAAGTTTATGATACCAACAGGAGATGATTATGGACATTGGCCAACTATATTCAGCACAGCAATGTTAGCGATGTTACCACCTGTTATTATTGTGATAGCGATGCAAAAGTTTTTTGTTAAAGGACTATTGGAAAGTGATAAATAGTAATGGCTAAAATTAATTTAAAAAATCTTCAAAAATCTTACGGAAAAACTAAAGTTATTCATGATTTAAGCGTTGATATTAAAGAGGGAGAATTAGTTGTAATCGTTGGGCCCTCTGGGTGTGGAAAGTCTACTTTATTAAGAATGGTAGCCGGCTTAGAAGACATTAATTCAGGAAGCATACTTTTCGACAACAAAGAAGTTAACGATCTCGAGCCTAGGGAAAGAAATATTGCTATGGTCTTTCAAAACTACGCTTTATATCCGCACATGACCGTTTTTCAAAACATGTCATATAGTTTGAAAATTTTAAAAATCCCAAAAGATGAAATTAATTCTAGAGTTCAAAAAGCTGCTGAAATATTAGAATTAGGTGAATTATTAGAGAGAAGACCCAGCCAGCTCTCAGGTGGTCAAAGACAAAGAGTTGCGATGGGCAGAGCTATAGTAAGAGACCCTGTGGCTTTTTTATTTGATGAGCCGTTATCAAACCTTGATGCAAAATTAAGAGTGCAAATGAGATTGGAAATTAAAAAACTTCAAACACAATTAAAAACAACTTCACTATATGTCACCCATGACCAAGTGGAAGCCATGACTTTAGCTGATCGAATGGTGGTAATGAACGAAGGAAATGTTGAGCATGTAGGCACCCCTTTGGAGGTTTATACAAAACCAAAAACTTTATTCACCGCTCAGTTTATTGGAAGTCCTGCAATGAATATTCTAAAAGGGGAGTGCCAATCTAGTCAAATAAATTTAAGTAGCGGTGCGAAATTAAAAACTAATTCTAAACATAATGGAAAAGTTAATGTGGGCTTAAGACCTGAAGATTTTACGATTAATGAAAAGGGACCTATTAAATTAAATGTTGAGCTAGTGGAATTAATTGGAGCCAATACCCTTATTCATGGCAGGCTTGAAAATAGTAATGAAATATTAGTTGCTAGTATTGCTGGCGTTATTAGTGAAAATGAAATCGGAAATCAAATAAATTTATCTTTTGATGAAAATAAATTGCACTTATTTGATGTCAACTCTAACCAAAGAATAAATTGAGTAAATCTTTACTAGTTAAACCAAACTATATTAGAATCTACGGGCATCGTGGAGCAAGAGGGGAAATTGCAGAAAATAGCATCGAAGGGTTTAAACACACATTTGCTTTAGGTATTAAAGCCGTAGAATTTGATGTTGTTATTTCAAAAGATAAAATTCCAGTTTTGTATCATTATTTTCATCTAATATCAGACATAGTTAAAGACGAGAAAGGAAATTGGTTAAAAAACTCGGATTTAAAAGTATTTGATAAGAGCTATGAGGAATTAAGCAAATATAATATTGGAAGTTTTGACCCTGAAAGCAAACACGGAAAAAGATTTAAGGAACAAAAATCATTAAAAAATGCAAAAATTCCAAAATTAAGTGAATTATTAGAATTGGCATCAAGAAGAGAAAACAAGGATGTTTTTTTAAACCTAGAAGTCAAATCTACACCTTTTAAAATGGGACTAACCCCAATTCCAAGTGACACTGTTTCGTTAATTTTAAAAGATATTGATACGTATAAACTTGAAGACAGAATAATTATATCATCTTTTGATTGGAGAATTTTATATGAATTAAAAAAAAAAAATCCAAAAATCTTAAGAGGTTTTTTAAGTTTACAACAAGATCTCTCAACTCTAAAAAAAACAATTTTTGAAGATTCACCCTGGATGGGAAAAAAATTTCCTTCGGAAGATCTTTTTTTATTACCAAAAGTAATTAAATCTTTAGAGGGGCATGTTTGGTGTCCATTTTATAAAGATGTAACCAAAAAGAATGTTGAACTTGCTCACAAACTAGGTTTAGCTGTAAATGTTTGGACGGTTAGCAAAGAAAGTGACATTATAAGAATGATTGAATACGGAGTTGACGGAATCATAACTGATTACCCAAAAAAAATGCAAGACATATGTGTGGCAAAAAATATTTCTTGGTTCTAAGACTTGTAAAAAAGTTAAATTTTGTGTAAAAAAATTTGATGAAAAAAAAATATCAAAGAAATTGGCTTGAAAGAAAACTAGACGAATACAATCATACGATGGAGCTAGTTAGGACTATTTTGCCTTTTATCATTCTAATTCTTCAAATTTACATTATCATGAAAGTATTATAACGATTTTATAAAAAACTAGAGTATAACTAAATTATGAATTATTTATTTTACACCTTGGTCGTTGCTATTATGGGACTTGTTTTTTTCTTTGCCGCAAGAGCTATAAGTGTAGGTCTTGAAGCAAGATCTAAAATCAAGAGAACAAAACCTACACGTAAGAGAAAAAGATAATCTTAATACAATCCTTTAGGTATTATAAAGTAGTGGATTGCTAACACGATTGCTACCGAAACACTTAATCCAAATATCATCTTCACAAAGTCTTTTCCTATAAGTGGAAACACATATTTGAATTTATAGTCTTTATTCATGGTAGAAATTGCTAGCTCTCTTCCACACAATAATCCAACGAACACCCATGTTGTTGACATTGGAAGATCATTTAATTCTTTAAAATAGAAAAGAACAGCTGCATATATTACGTTAATAATTGTTGCTGAACGCGCATATCTAGTTCCAGTTTTTTCTAAGACTACTTTTTGGATTGGACCACCTTGAATGTAGAAGATATAAAAGAGTAGAGCGGTAAAATACGCCAATACAATTAAAAGTAATGAGACATCTAATTGTCTAGGTAAGTACACAGCGATGTTCGCAACATCATGTGATAACCAAACCCACCACAACCAGCCCGATGATACCCAAACTGAATTACGCCAAAATGCAATCCATTTATCACCTTTAACTTCATCAAATTTTTCATTAATAAATTTAGAAACGACTATCCAAGAAATATAAGCGACAGTTGCAGCTATACCATAACCAATAATACTTTTTACAAGCATTTTTTCTAAAACAATTGTTGTGGCAAAAGCAGATAAAACTAAAAAGGTTGTTGAAACAGGTATACCTATTCTAGTTAGTATTAATAAAATTCCTGGTGCAACTGCGTGATACCATTGAATTTCTTGATAAGGTATTCTTGTTAATCTTCCGTATGAAATATCTCCGTCATAACTATACCAACCCCAAGTTATGGCAAAGATCATTACCACTGAGGCTGCACTTGCAAGTGTGTACCATTTGAACCATTTTTGCTTTGAAGCAATAAATGTTCCCAGTGTTTGAATAGAGTCGTTAGCGATCACACTATAACCCGCTAAACCAAAGCCTATAATTGTGTAAACTAATGTAAGTTCCATGTTTTTTCCTATTTTATACTGTTATTCTTAACGTGAGAATCATCTTACTTAGTTACAATTTTATAACTTATAGAAATATTAAATCTAGAAAAGAATATATTTATTTTTAATTTAGGGAAGACGGATTTATCCTAGTTATATTAATGAAAAGTTTTGTCTACTAATTAAATATTATATTAACAAATAATTTTTTTTCACAGTTGTCTTTCACACAATAGTTTCACACATTTATTTCACAGAATTACTTTTTTGAAATAATTTTCTTAATTACAAATAAAGCTAATAAAGCACCTATCATTTCTGCAACTATATAACTTGGGGTATTTAAATAATTAATACCTGTAAATGTATCTGTAAAAGTTCTAGCTAATGCAACCGCTGGGTTGGCAAAAGAAGTTGATGAAGTAAACCAGTAGCCAGCAGTAATATAAGTTGCAACAGATGCAGCAACAGAAGTTGAGCCTTTTTTTAATGTACCAAATATAATAAAAATTAAACCAAAGGTAGCAATTAGCTCAGCTATAAAAATATTAAACCCAGGTCTTATTTTTCTAGATAATTCTATCAAAGGTAAATCAAACATAAAGTTCGCAAGCATTACACCCAATAAACATCCTAAAATTTGTGCACTTATATAAGTTAAAATTAAATTTTTTTTAATTCTTTTCGTAAAATACATTATCATTGTAACAACAGGGTTAAAGTGAGCACCGGAAATACTTGCAATTGAATTAATTAAAACAAATAAACCCGCACCAGTAGCTAGAGTGTTGGCTAACAACATGACCGCAAAGTCTTCGGTTAAGTTTTGAGCCATTATTCCAGAACCAACTATTATCATGACTAAAAAAATGCTTCCTATAAACTCGCCTATAAATATTCTATTTTTCATTAAAATAATAATTGATAAAAACCGATTAAAAATAAAGGTATTTGCAAACCGAAATTCGTAAGTATGGCTTTATCTTTTGAAAGAAAGCCAGCAATAGTCCAGCCTACAACTCCCACTCCATGAAACATTATATTTACAGGATAAATATTTAAGTTAGTTAAAAGAATACCTGTAAGCACTAAAAAAGTACTTAACCATTTTAAGTATTTATTTACGAACTTCATAGATATTATGAAACTTAATAATTAAGCTGACTTAATTTTTTTCTCAATAAATGGCGGTAGCTCGTCTTCTTTATTAAGATTTTCCTCTTTTTGGCCTTTAGGTTGATAGGCATAAAGAATATGAAGTTTGCAATAAGGAAAAGCATCTACTGGCTTTCTACCACAAAAATAAAAGTTCTCCCCATCAGGATGTCCTGATGGCCATTTGCATGTTTGGTCAGTTAAGTTTTCTAATGAAGTTGGATTTTCGGGCTCAAAGTTTTTATCTAATAATATTGATTTAAATTTACTTTTTCTACTAGCTGATCCTCTAAGCTTTGGTTGAGATTTTGCCTGATCTTTTCTTTCAGAAGCTGGTTTACTTTTTGAAGGCGCCCGTTCTTCTAAATTTAATCGATGAGCTTTTCCTATAACAGCATTTCGGGTTGTTTCTCCAAGCATACCGGCTATTTCGCTTGCAGTATGACCTTTAGTCCAAAGTTCTCTCAGTTTCTGCACTTTTTCATCTGTCCAAGACATAAATTTAATTAATACTATATATAGTAAATTTAGTTAATTTATTCCATTATCTAGTATGACAGGTTTAAAAATGCTATTAAAATCGACAATATTTTAAGTTTTGCACAAGTTTTTTTAAATTTAAAAGATATAACACTGCCCATGGTTGAAATTGGTTCAAAATACAAAATAGGCACAAGAAGATTTGGTTTAATTAACTGGATTGGCGCTTGGGCACTATATAAAAAAGAGGTTTTAAGATTTCTAATTGTTTGGATCCAAACAATTTTTTCTCCTCTTATATCTGCGTTGCTTTTTTTATTAGTTTTGTCTTTGGCCATAGGAAATGAAAGAGGAGACGTTTTGGGTGTTTCTTTTATTAATTTTTTAGCTCCCGGCTTGATTGCCATGCAAGTGATCCAGCAAGCTTTTTCTCATTCGTCTTCATCTTTTATGATTGGAAAAATACAAGGCAATATTGTTGATATCTTATACGCCCCATTATCCGCAGGAGAAGTTACTTTTGCGATGACTTTAGCTGCAGTAACAAGAAGTGTAATAATTGCCTCTGTTTCAATCTGTATTTTTTATTTTATTATTGACCTTGAAATTAAAAACTATTTTACTTTAATTGCATTTACTTTTTTGTCTTCATTTATACTCGGTGCTCTTGGTATCATAGCAGGTCTTTGGGCAGAGAAATTTGACCATATGGCTACAGTGACTAATTTTATTATCGTCCCTTTATCTTTTTTATCAGGAACATTTTACACTATTGATAAATTACCAAGCTATCTACACACAATTAGCAAAGCTAATCCATTTTTCTATATGATAGATGGATTTAGATATAGTTTTTTAGAAAAATCCGACGGATCTATAATTGTTGGTTTAATTTATCTATCTTTATTAAGTTTTATTATGTTCATGTTTGCCTATATACTGTATAAAAAAGGCTATAAAATTAAATCTTAATCATGAGTGCGTTACTAAACAATTACGCTAGAAAAAAAATTACCTTTGTAAAAGGAAAAGGCTGCTATCTTTACTCTTCTACAGGCACTAAATATTTAGATTTTGTTCAAGGCATTGCAGTTAATTCTTTAGGCCATTGTCATGATCATTTAGTGAAAGCAATAAACAAACAATCTAAAAAATTATGGCATGTTTCGAATGCCTTCATGATTGCCGAGCAGGAAAGACTTGCAAAAAGACTTGTGCAAAATTCATTCGCAGATTTTGTAGGCTTTCAAAACTCGGGAGCAGAAGCAACTGAGCTGGCAATAAAAACTGCTAGAAGATACTTTTATTTAAAAGGTCAGTCAAAAAAAAATAGAATTTTATGTTTAAATAATAGTTTTCATGGCAGAACGTTGGCAACAATTTTTGCAAGCAATAGCAAAAAAGCTATTGAAGGTTTCGGGCCCAAAGTTGAAGGGTTTGATCATTTTAATTTTGCTGACCACAAAAGTTTAGAAAATTCTATAACGAATAGAACAGCCGCGATTATGATCGAGACAGTAATGGGAGAAGGGGGCATCAAAGTTATTCCTGATTACTGTTTAAAAGGACTAAGGAAATTATGTAATAAAAAAAATATTTTACTAATTTTAGATGAGGTTCAATGTGGAATCGGAAGAACAGGAAAATTTTTTGCTTTTGAATACGCTGGTATAAAGCCAGATATTGTTCCTATAGCCAAAGGTATTGGCGGGGGTTTTCCAATTGGAGCATGTTTGATGACAAAAAAAATTGCGTCTTGTATGGGCCCCGGAACTCATGGCTCAACATTTGGGGGCAATCCTTTAGCAATGAGCGTTGGTAATGCTGTGTTAGATCAGATTTTAAAAAAAGGTTTTCTTAAAAATGTACAAATACATGGAAGTTATTTTCACAATCAACTAAATCAATTACAGTCTGAGTTTCCTAACATTATTAAAGAGGTAAGAGGATTAGGTTTGTTGGTTGGGATAAAAGTGGCACCTGACCAGAACTTATTTGTTAAAAAGTTATTATCAAATAAATTATTAACCATTAGAGCTGCTGAAAACGTTGTAAGATTATTACCTCCCTTAAACGTTAAAAAAGAAAACATTGATCAAGCAATAGTAATTTTAAGAAAAGTATGTAAAAGTTTTAAATGAAAAACTTTTTAAATATATCTGACCATTCTTCTCAAAATCTTAGAGAGATAATAGAGGAAGCAAAAATAAGAAAATCAAAAAGAGTGAGTTTAAATAAATCTGCAGCTGATCTCGATCAACCTTTTACAGGCAAGTCCATGATTATGATCTTTGAAAAACCTTCTACAAGAACAAGAATTTCTTTTGATATTGCAGTTAAACAACTTGGTGGTTCAACTATTATTTTAAATACTGACAATATTCATTACGGCATTGGCGATGAGTCTATTAAAGATACAGCTAAAATATTATCTGAGTATGCCGACGTTGTCATGATTAGAACTTCACAACATAAAAAATTAGAAGATTTTGCAAAATTTTCTGACATACCAGTAATAAACGGCTTGTCCGAACAAGGACATCCATGTCAAATTATGTCAGATATTCTAACATTTGAAGAAATTAAAGGAAACATCAAAGGTAAGACTATTGCTTGGCTGGGCGATGGAAATAATAACATGTCTAATTCTTTCATAGAGGCTTCAGTAAAATTTGGATTTAAATTTAATATTGGCTGTCCAGAAAAATATAAACCAACTAAAAATATTTTAAATTGGGCTAAAAAAAATAAAGCTGAGATTAGCGTTACAAAAAATCCTAACGATGCTGTTAAAAATGCTGATTGTATCATGACGGATAAATGGATTTCTATGAATGATAAAGTAGATAAAAATAAAAAAAAGAAAATGTTAAAACCCTATCAAGTAAATAAAAAAATAATAAACCTAGCAAAATCAGATGCAATTTTTATGCACTGTTTACCAGTCAGTAGGGGTGAAGAAGCAACAGATGATGTTGTAGACGGAAAACAATCTGTAGTATGGACGCAAGCGCTCAACAGAATTCACGCTCAAAAAAGTATTATTAATTGGTGCTTAAATAATTAAGGTTTCGAAAGCGGACTGTCACTTTGAGAATTTAAGTATAAAATAACAGAAGCTCTATCTTTATCTTTTCGCAATCCGGCAAAAGACATTTTAGTTCCTTTAATATAAGACTGAGGTTTTAATAGATAAGCATTTAATTCTTCAAAACCCCAACTTTTTCCATGAGCTTTTAATGCTTTCGAATAAGAGTAGCTCTCGGTCGCAGCGGATGCTTTTCCAACTATCCCGTATAGAGCAGGTCCTATTAAATTTTTTCCACCTTTAGCAATAATATGACAAGCACTACATTTTTTAAAAACTTTTTCTCCATGAGCTAAATCTCCTAAAGCAAGAATTTCTTTGATATCAAGCTGCACAACCTCTTTAATCTCAGTGGTTGTTTTTGAATCAGACGATGCTAATTCTACCCCTTCAACTTTGTATGCTGATTTTTCTGGTTTCTCGACATAAAAAATTGTATCTGAAAGCTTATTGATACCTATAACTATCAATGCAGTCATAATAACAGCGCCTATAATTTTATTTAATTCAAAACTATCCATAAATTTGGTAATTACTGTTTGACGTATAACACGGCTTTATTAAAAAAAACTTAAAAATTTAGTCAATTTATTTGCGTCCTAGAGACGCATAAATATGGAAAAAATTGTAATCATAATACCATCGAGATTAAACGCAGAACGGCTGCCCAATAAACCCTTAAAATTAATAAATAATAAGGAAATGATACTTCATGTCTACAACGTTGCAAAATCATCAAATGTTGGGGAAGTAATTGTTGCAACCCCAGATAAAGAAATTTTAGACCTTATCAAATCACATAATGGTCAAGCTGTTTTAACAAGTGATAAACATCAAACAGGAACAGATCGAGTCTTTGAAGTTTTTAAAGATAAACTAGAATCTAAACCCGAGGTTATAATTAATTTCCAAGGAGATATGCCAAATTTGAATCCTGATTCTATAAAAGAATTAGCTATACATATGGAAAAAAAAATATGTGATATTGCTACTCTAGCCTCTCACATTAAAAATGAGCAAGAAAAAAAAGATCCAAATGTTGTTAAAGTTTTTACCAGTCAAAGGATCGTAAATAAAACATTTTCAAAGGCATTAGATTTTTTTAGAACTTCCAATAAACCTTTAAACAAAATGATCTACCACCATGTAGGAATTTATGCCTTTACTAATAAAGCTTTAATAAGATATGTAAGCTTAAAAAGAACCAAGCTTGAAGTTGAGAGAAAATTAGAACAAATGAGAGCGCTTGAGAATCAGATGAAGATAGACGTAGGTTACATTAATACATGTCCGTTAAGTGTTGACACTGAAGCGGATTTAAAAGCAGTAAGAAAAATAATGGAAAATTAAATGGGAAAAAATAAAATTGCTTTCCAGGGAGAAAAAGGAGCTTACTCACATATTGCGTGTGAGGAAATTTATAAAGATGCAGAAATTGAAAACTGCGCAACTTTTGAAGAAACTTTCAAAATTGCTTTTGAAAATGAAGATGTCAAAGCAATTATTCCTTTAGAGAATTCATTAGCTGGCAGAGTTGCTGACATTCATTATTTATTACCAAAATATAAACTTCAAATTTATGGAGAACATTTTCAAAAAGTTGAACACTGTTTATTATGTAAAAAAGAAGCAGAACTGAAAGATATAAAATATATAAGAAGCCATGCCCAAGCTATCGGACAATGTCAAAATATTATAAAAAAAAATAAATTTAAACCTATAATCTCTGCTGACACCGCTGGGTCCGCAAAAGATCTAGCAGACAGTAAAGATAAATCTATTGCTGCTATTGCCTCAGAGCTAGCAGCTAAAATTTATGATTTAAAAATATTAGAAAGAAACATTGAAGACGAGACTGGTAATGTCACTCGTTTTTTAATTATGGGTAAAAATGTTAAACAGCCAGAGCATGAAAAGAGTAAAAAATATATTACAAGCTGTATTTTTAGATTAAAAAGTGAGCCTTCAGCTTTGTATAAGTCCCTTGGAGGCTTTGCGACTAATCAAATTAATTTAACTAAATTAGAAAGTTTTTCAGTCAAAAATACATTTGACCAAACCAATTTTTATTTAGACCTTGAGGGCCATATTGAAGAAAAAGCTGTGCAAAAAAGCTTAGAAGAGCTGGGTTTTCATACTGAGAGTTTGGATATCCTAGGTGTTTATGAAGCCTCAAAATTTAGGCATAAATAGTCCACAAAATTAACAATCTAGCCTTGTGGTAATCAAATTGATCTTGATATAATCATTCTGAGGTTGGCATCAGGTGGATGTTTCATAAACCCGGTCAGGTCTGAAAAGAAGCAGCCGTAGTGAAAATTTTTCAGGTTGTTGCCTGCCTCTAAAAATATAATGATAAATAATAAAATCTTAGCTTTAAAATACAGACCACAAGAATTTAAAGATCTAATTGGTCAAGAGGTGATGGCACAAACCATCACTAACGCTATTAACGTTGGCAAAACACCCAATGCTTATATATTGACCGGTATAAGAGGGGTGGGAAAAACAACTACAGCCAGACTAATAGCTAAAGCCTTAAATTGTCTAAAAAATTTAGACAAAGAAATAAAATGTTCCTCAGAGAAATTTTGTGACTCTTGCATAGAAATAATTAATTCAAACCATATGGATATTCTAGAAATGGATGCTGCATCTAAAACAGGTATCGATGACATTAGAGAATTAATTGAAAACGCTAAGTATAGCCCAACAAGTGCTAAATTTAAAATTTTTATTATTGATGAAGTGCATATGCTTTCTAAACAAGCTTTTAATGGTTTGTTAAAAACTTTAGAAGAACCACCTCCAAGATTAAAATTTATATTGGCCACTACAGAAATTAGAAAAATACCAGTAACTATTCTTTCAAGATGCCAAAGGTTTGACTTAAAAAGAGTTAGTTTAGAAAAATTATTTTTACATCTTAAACTCATTGCAAAAAAAGAAAGTGGAAGTATTTCTGAAGCCGCACTGAAACTTATCGCAAGAGCTTCTGAAGGATCAGTTCGTGATGCTATTTCTTTACTTGATCGAGCTTTGGTGAGTCAAAGTATTCACAAAAAAGAAATTCAAGATCAAGACGTGAGACAAATGCTAGGACTTGCCGATAGAAGTAAATTAATTTTCCTTTTTAAAGACATATTATCAGGAAACCAAACAGAAGCAGTTAGTCATTTAAAAGAAATGATTAATATTGGTTTGGATGCAAAAAATTTTTTAAATGACATCTTAGAAATACTTTATTTGTTTAATAGAAGAATAAATTTAGGACCAATTGAAAAAGATCTAATGATTTCAGAGTCAGAAATTGAATTAATTGATGAATATTCTAAAAATTTAGATTCACAGGATCTAGGTTTGTTTTGGCAACTTACGATTAAAACTATGGATGATTTAAGAATAGTAGGAAATGAAAACTTAACTTTAGAAATGTATGTAATGCAGCTGATGCACCTTAAAAATATTAATCATAAACAAGAAATATCAGCAGAGTTTCACTCTCACAAAGAGTCCCTAGAAACCAAAAAAGTTACAACATCAAATACAGATGAACTAGAAAGTAAACAAATCAAAAGCAGTTATAAAAACCAGCTTAAAAGCACAGATCAAATAAAAACTAATCTTATAAAGAGTCCTGAGCTTAAGTCTGAATCCGTAAGCTCTTTAGAAATAAAAACTTTTGAGGATTTAATACAAATAGCCTCTAAAGAAAAAGAAGTCGAGCTTAAATATGATTTAGAGAGAAATGTTAAGCTTGTTAGCTTTGCGCCTGGTAAATTGAATATTATGTTTAATGAAAAACTTAATAAAAACTTTATTAAAATTTTAACTGAAAAATTATTAAAATGGACGGGTGAGAGATGGATTATTTCTTTAAGTAAAGAACAAGGAGAAGAAACTATTTATGAAAAAAATCTTACCAACAAAAAAGAAAAGTTATCAAAAGAAATGAATAGTCAGGCCGTTAAAGACTTTCTAAATGCCTTTCCCGATGCAAAACTTGTTGATGTTACAGAGGATAATGATGCCTGATTTTACAGACATGTTATCCAAGGCTAAAGCAATGCAGGCTAAAATGAAAGAAGCTCAGGATGCCATCAAGAATATTGAAGTAGAAGGAGAGGCGGGTGGGAACTTAGTTAAAGTTACCCTTACTGGAGACTATGAGATTAAAGCTATCAACATAAGTGAAGAGGCTAAAAAAGAGTCGCGAGAGATTATTAATGATTTAATCATAGCAGCTTATAATAATGCAAAAGAAAATCTAAAAAAAAAATCTTCGGAAGAACTATCGAAAGCAACGGGTGGAATGAATTTGCCTTTCGATCTTAAATTCCCTCTTTAAATGGATAATCAAATTCCAGCAATTGATGAATTAATAAAATTATTTGCTAAACTACCCGGTCTCGGCCCTAAATCTGCAAAAAGAATTATTCTAAAATTAATTAACAACAAGGAAAGTATGGTTAAGCCTTTAGCGCAGTCATTAGCTAAAGTTTATAAAAGTATAGTCCGATGTTTAAATTGTGGTAATCTTAAGATAATAGATCAGGCTTGTGTATGTGAAAGAGAAAATACTTTTGATAAAATCTGTGTAGTAGAAAATTTGGCTGATATGTGGGCTATTGAATCTTCAAATATTTATAAAGGATACTTTCATATTCTTGGAGGTACACTTAATTCAAATGAAAATTATGAACAAAAAAACTTACTAATAGACTCTCTAGTTAGAAGAGTTAAAAAAAATAGTCTTAAAGAAGTAATTATTGCAACTAGCGCAACCATAGAAGGGCAAACCACCGCTCACTATATTGAAGATGCAATTAAGAGTGATAAGATCACAATCACAAAACTCGCGCAAGGTCTTCCCGTAGGTGGTGAAATCGAGCAATTAGATGATGGAACTTTACACTCAGCGTTCAAAAATAGAGTTCCAGTTACAAGCGAATAATTATTTTTTCTATGATTGAAATCTTTTTAAAAACTTTTATTTTTTATTTTATCGTTATAGATCCTATTGGTAGTGCTCCTATTTTTTTAGTTGTAACAGAGCACTTAAGTATAAAAGAAAAAATAAAAACAGCTTTACATGGAACTTTTATAGCAACACTTATTCTTTTATTTTTTGGATTGCTAGGAAATAGTATCTTAGCTTATTTAAAAATATCATTTCCAGCTTTTACTATTGCTGGAGGAATAATTTTGTTTGTTATAGCTTTAGAAATGCTCTTTGGTAAAAGGCATCAGAGAAAAGAAGAAGACGTAGATTTTACATCAGATAAACTTAGTATTTTTCCGCTAGCAACTCCTTTATTAGCAGGACCTGCAGCAATTACGTCGGTAATTGTTTCAGTAAGTTCAGCGGGGCCTGATTTTGTAAAACAATCAGTCGGTATGGCTGCTTTGATCGCTGCAACAATAGCAACATTTATTATTTTATTTATTGCAGCAAAATCGGAAAAAGTGATTAACAAAAAAATTATAAGTGTTATTTCAAGAATAGTAGCTATTATTTTGGCAGGTTTAAGTATTCAGTATATTTTGGATGGTATCAAAGCTTTTGTAAATTTTTAATTTTTTTTCTCCAGCCTTCGTTTGTGAAGTAATGGTTCTGTATAGCCGGAAGGTTGGACGCGGCCTTTGAATACTAAATCACAAGCTGCTAAAAAAGCGATAGATTTTTCAAAGTTGCCTGACATAGGTAAGTAATTTTTGTCATTACTGTTTTGTTTATCAACAATTGCTGCCATTTTTTTCATAACTGCCATGACTTGATCTTTAGTACAAATATCATGATGTAACCAATTAGCCATATGCTGAGATGATATTCTTAGAGTAGCCCTATCTTCCATTAAACCAACATTATTAAAATCTGGAACCTTAGAACAGCCTACTCCTTGATCTATCCATCTTACAACATAACCTAAAATTCCCTGGGCATTATTTTCCAACTCTTTATTAATATCTTCTACTGACCAATTGGGACTATGAGCTACAGGAATTGATAGAATGTCTTCCACTTTTGCTTTAGTTCTCAATTTTATTTCATTTTGTTTTTTAAAGACATCTACTTGGTGGTAGTGAGTAGCATGAAGTGTTGCGGCCGTTGGTGAGGGCACCCAGGCGCAATTAGCTCCAGCAGATGGATGGCCAATTTTTTGTGTCATCATATCCAACATTCTATCAGGCATGGCCCACATTCCTTTACCTATTTGAGCTTTACCAGAAAGGCCGCAAGCTAATCCAACATCGACATTCCAATCTTCATAAGTATTTAGCCACACAGATTTCTTCATATCACCTTTAAAGATCATGGGTCCGGCTTCAAATGATGTATGTATCTCATCACCAGTTCGGTCTAAAAATCCAGTATTAATGAAAACTATTCTTTCTTTAACTGCTCGAATACATTCTTTTAAATTAACAGTTGTTCTTCTTTCTTCATCCATAATACCAACCTTGATTGTATTTCTTTTAAGCGCCAACACATCCTCCACTTTGCTAAAAATTGTATTGGTAAAAGCAACTTCTTCAGGTCCATGCATTTTAGGTTTTACAATGTAAACTGATCCAGTTCTTGAATTAATTTTATTTTTAAAATCATGTTTTGCGCATAGCACGCTCACAAAAGCGTCCATAATACCTTCAGGAATTTCCGATCCATCATTTAAAATAATCGCAGGGTTTGTCATAAGATGACCGACGTTTCGGTTCAACAACAAAGCTCTTCCATGTAGTTTAATTTTTTGTCCATTAATTCCTTCATACTTTCTGTCTGGATTTAACTTTCTTATAATTTTTTTTCCGTTTTTTTCCATCTCGGTTTTTAAATCACCCTTCATAATACCGAGCCAATTTCTGTAACATTTAACTTTATCTTCAGCATCAACTGCCGCCACAGAGTCTTCATTATCTACAATTGTTGAAACTGCAGATTCAACTATAACATCACAAATATTTGCCTTATCAGTACTGCCAATTTTACTTGCTGCGTCAATAATTATATCTACATGCAAATTATTATTTTTTAATAAAAGTGAATTAGGACTATCTTTGGCTCCATTATAGCCTACTAATTGATTTTTATTCTTTAGATCAAGACTCTTAACGGAAACTTTTGAAATATTTTGCCAGCTATCATTATTAAGAGGAAAATTTTTGTCTAAAAATTTTTTTGCATATTCAATTACTTTATTTCCTCTTTCAGGATTATAGGAACTACTTTTAGTAGAACCATCAGCTTCAGCAATAACATCAGTGCCGTAAAGTGCATCATACAAACTTCCCCAACGAGCGTTTGCAGCATTTAGTGCATATCTAGCATTATCTATCGGCACAACTAGTTGTGGGCCTGCTATATTAGCTATCTCCTCATCTACATTTTGAGTAGATATTTGAAAATTTTCTTTTTCCTCGACAATATAATTAATCGACTTAAGAAATTTAATGTACTCATTCTTATTAATTTTTTCATCTTTATTAGCAAGGTGCCATTCATCAATTTCTTTTTGAATATTTTCTCTTTTTTCTATTAAAGCTCTATTGACAGGAGCCAGTTCATGAACGGCATCATCAAATTTATTCCAAAAATCTTCAGCCTCTATATCTGTTCCAGGAATAACTTCTTGATTAATAAAATCAAGCAAAGTTGAGTTTATTGTTAGATTTTTTTTTTTAATTTTATTCATAACACCAACTTTTACCCCATCTGTATTGGTACCTGAGAGTTTTACTCCGTCGGTGAGATTAAATCTCTTTCCAGAATTTATTTTTTACGGTCCTTTTGCCTGAGAGTTTCCTGGGGTTTGCTCCTTCGGCGCTATAATAAAATAGTCTCTCCCGTATTTTTTTTAAATTTGACCTAACCTTTAATTAAAGTCAAATAATTAAAATTATTTATATATTTAGGCCATTTTATAGACTTAATTGAATTCTATTAAAAAGATCATTATGTTAAAATTATTAAAAGCATTATGAAAAATTATCTTGAGTTTGAAAAAGAAATTAAATCACTAGAAACAGATTTAGAAAATTTAAAGAGCCCTTTTGGTTCAGGGGGTATATCAAAAGTAGACACACAACAAATCGAAAAAATTGAACAAGAAGTAAATCAAAAACTTCAGATGACTTATGCTAATCTAAATAGCTGGCAAAAAACTTTAGTAGCAAGACACGAAGATAGGCCTAGAGCTAATTTTTATATTAACAAAATATTTTCAAGTTTTACGCCTTTGTCTGGCGATAGGTTATTCGCTGAGGATAAATCAGTTACAGCTGGTTTTGGACTTATTGATAACAAATCAGTATTAGTTATTGGTCAAGAAAAAGGTGAAGACCTTAATAGTCGGATCGAGAGAAATTTTGGGATGATGCGACCTGAGGGATATAGAAAATGTATTAGGTTGATGCATTTAGCCAACAGATTTCAAATACCAATCATAACATTTATAGATACTCCTGGTGCTTACCCAGGAATTGGTGCCGAGCAGAGAGGCCAAGCTTCCGCTATTGCAAATTCAATTGAGTGTTGCATGTCATTAAAAGTTCCAAACATTTCTATTATTATAGGAGAAGGTGGATCGGGAGGTGCAATTGCTCTAGCTTCATCGAACAAAGTAATTATGTTAGAGAATTCTATCTACTCTGTTATCTCGCCAGAAGGATGTGCTTCTATTTTATGGAGAGATCCAAGCAAATCTTTGCAGGCAGCTGAAGCCATGAAGCTTACAGCAAAAGATTTATTAGGACTTGGAATAACTGACGAAGTTATTAGCGAACCTCTAGGTGGAGCTCATCGAGACCATGAAACTATTGCTCAAAGTGTCAAGCAATCAATTATTAAAAATTTAAAATATTTTGACAACATGTCTAGAGACGAGATTTATGGTCACAGAAAAGCAAAGTTTTTAAAAATAGGAAGAGAAGGAGGGTTTGCTAAAACTACAAATCTTGGAGATGCTAGCCTTGGATACAAAGAGTCACTTGCTATCAAAGTGAAAAGATCATTCTCTAAGAATCAATATGCTTACTATGGTTTATTAGTATTTTTGCTTACCTTAATTGGTGTTTTAACTGTTGTATAAAAGACAATTAGAAAAATAATCGTCTTTACCACCTAAACATTTCTTGACATATCAAAGCCAAATCTATTAAAGAGGCAAAGTTAGCAATATTTGCTAATTTAAGTTAATAATAAATAAGGATAAGTAAAATAATATGAGTACACTAAAAGGAAAAGTTAAGTGGTTCAATGGCACTAAAGGTTACGGTTTCATTGAAAGAGAAGATAAAGAAAAAGACGTGTTCGTACATTCATCAGCTGTTAGAGAAGCCGGTTTAAAATTTTTAAACGAAGGCGACGAATTAACATTCGAGGTTGAGAATGGAGACAAGGGTCCTTCAGCAGTAAAATTGCAGAAAATCTAAATCTTATTTCAAAATTCAAAAATTATCGGGACCAGAACATAAAAAAATTAGTTTTGACCCTTTAATTATGACTTGCGCATTTAAATTTTTATCTGCGTATACAAACAACAAAACAAGGAAAAACAAAAAACATGAGTACACTAAAAGGAAAAGTTAAGTGGTTCAATGGCACTAAAGGTTACGGTTTCATTGAAAGAGAAGATAAAGAAAAAGACGTGTTCGTTCATTCATCTGCAGTAGCAGATTCAGGCTTAGGTAGCTTGAACGAAGGTGATGAGTTAACTTTCGAAGTTGAGAATGGAGACAAAGGTCCTTCAGCAGTAAAATTGCAAAAGGCCTAAACATTTCCTAAATCGTAAATTAATGGGGTAGAAAATTTAATTAATTTCAATCCCATTAATTCTATTGTTGCAAATAATATATATTTTGTTAAAAACACACCATGATTATAAGAAATAAAATTTCTACATCAAGAAAACACTCCCACAGAGTGCATGCTAGGCTATTGCTTAGCTTATAATCACTTACATATATAAATTTAACTAAAATTAAGATAAAAATAAAAGCATGCAGCTGTAGCTCAGTTGGTTAGAGCACTAGTTTGTGGAACTAGGGGTCGGTGGTTCGAGCCCACCCAGCTGTACCAAAAAAATGACAAAAGACAAAAAAAATAAACCCTCTAAAGAACTTCCATTAGGGTTTATAGACAGACAAGAAAAAGAATTACTCGTACGAGATTTTATAATTTCTAATATTAAAGAGGTTATGATTAAGTATGGTTTTCAATACCTTGAAACTCCAAGTTTTGAGTATTCAGATAGTATTGGAAAATTTTTACCTGATAAAGATAGACCAGACGAAGGAGTTTTTTCATTTAAAGATGAAAATAAATGGCTGTCACTCAGATATGATTTAACGGCACCGTTAGCTCGGTATGTCGCCAAAAATTATTTAGAAATACCAAAACCTTTTAAAAGATATCAGCTTGGTACTGTCTGGAGAAATGAAAAACCTGGACCTGGGAGATTTAGAGAATTTTTACAATTCGATGCTGATTTTGTTGGCACAAAGAGCTTACAAGCAGATGCAGAATTGTGTGTAATGATATCTGAAATTCTTGAGAAGTGTGGATTAAGTAAAGATGAATATATCATCAAAATTTCTTCGAGAAAAATTACAGAAGAACTATTTAAAAAAATTAACGTAGATAATAATGAGCAAAAACTTACGGCTCTTAGAGCTTTAGATAAAATTGATCGGCTAGGTTGGGGGGGAGTTAAGCAACTACTTGGAGGAGGAAGAAAAGACAAATCAGGAGATATTACCCTTGGAGCAAATTTAAGTTCATCTAATATAGATATTATCGAAAAAGAATTAAAAAAAAAATCACCAGAGACAGAAGATCTTTTAGAAATTTTGAAAATATTTAATGATTATGCTTTTACAAATTATGAATTTGATCCATCTATTATTAGAGGACTTGAATATTACACAGGTCCAATATTTGAGGTGAATTTAAAATTTGATGTAAAAAATAACAAAGGACAAGTTATTCAATTTGGTTCTATCGGTGGCGGAGGTAGATATGACAACTTAGTAAATAATTTTGGCAATTTTGAAGCTCCTGCAACTGGTATCTCAATAGGTTTGGATCGGTTGGTTTATGCATTGATGCAGAAAAAGGAGTTTAAGAGCAAACAAGCAAAACCTATCGTCATTTGTGTTTTTGATAAAAATTTATTGAAAGATTATATCAAATTACAAACTATCCTAAGAGATGCTGGAATTAGTACTGAAATATACCCTGGAGAAAACAAATTAAAAAAACAAATGGAATATGCAAACAAGATTAAAGCACCCGCGGTTCTTCTCTATGGTGAAGATGAGATAAAATCAGGGAAACCAACTTTACGAGACTTAAGTTCTGGTAAGGAAAAATCAATAGTAATTAAAGAATTAGTAGATGAAATCAAAAAAATTATCTGAGAAAATAATTAAAACTTTTAAAAGTAATGGTTTTGTTTTGTCAGAACCAGATGTTTTATTAGATTCCGAATATATTATTCAAAGATCTGGTGAGAATTTTAGAAGATCAATGCTTACCTTTGAGAACGAGGACGGAAAAATAATGTGTCTTAGGCCCGATCTTACAGTAGCATCTTGTATAAAATTTCTAGAAAAAAAATCTAAATCTAAAATTTATTATTCAGGCCAAGCCTATAGAAGAATTAATAAAAAAGGTTCTGATTTAGTTAACGATCAATTAGGCATCGAAATCTTAGGTTCTAAAAACCAATTACAAGATGATTTTAAAGTTATAAAAACTATTTTAAATTCTACTAAGCAAATTAAAAAAAAAAAAATTCAAATTAAGATTAGCGATATAAGTTTATTTAAAGGACTAATAAATTCTCTAGATATGCCAGAGAGGTGGAAGTTAAGGCTAATTAGACATTTTTGGCGTCCTAAATATTTTGAAGAATTACTTAAAAGGCTAGAAAAAAATTCAGATATAGATTCTGTTACTTTTGACACAGATAAAAAAAGATTTTATGAGATGAAGAAAATGAAGCAAGAAAAAATTGTCGCTGGGCGCTCTATTTTAGAAATTTTAAAAAGATTTGATAAAAAAATAAAAGACCCAAGATCTTTTAACGAAGGAAAAAAAATTGTTAAAATTATAAGATCTTTCCTAAAGATAAAATGTAAACTATCAAAGTTAGATGAAAAGTTATTAGATTTTGCCAAAAAAAATAATATTAAAAAAAGTGTTTTTAAAGAGTTTAAATCAATTCAAAATTTAAAAAAACTAAATCAAGAAATTATATTTATTACTAATTTTGGAAGAGATATCGAATATTATACAGGTATTGTATTTGAAATTTTTTCAGGAACAAAAGAAATTGCTAGAGGAGGTCGATACGATGATTTGTTGAAAAGTTTAGGAGCTAACAAAAATATTCCAGCAGTAGGAGCGGCAATTAATCTAAATAACTTATGAAAAATTTAGTTACTATAGGCTTGCCGAGCAAAGGAAGATTAAAAGAAAAAGCAATAGCTTTTTTTGATGAGAGAGGTTTAAAAGTTTTGCAAAGCAAAAGAGAAAGAAATTACTTTGCAACAATTGAAAATAAACCAAATATAAAAATTATATATTTACATGCAAAAGAGATCATCCAAAGATTAGGAGACGGAACTCTAGATATAGGTATATCTGGCTTAGATCTTTTGAATGAGTCTGAAAATAATTTACAAGATAAAATAAACATAAAGAAAAAACTTAATTTTGGAGAAGCTAATTTAGTCGTGGCTGTGCCAGATGACTGGATCGACGTTCAAACTGTTGCTGACCTTGAAGAAGTAGCTTTTGATATTAGATTGAAAAGAAATGCAAGATTAAGAGTTGCAACAAAATATCCAAATTTAACTAATAATTTTTTGATCTCTAAAGGTGTTACCCAATATAAATTGATATCAAGCCTTGGAGCTACAGAAACTTATCCGTTTATAGGATCTTCTGAAATTATTACTGATATAACTTCTACCGGTAAGACTTTGGAGGATAATAACTTAAGAGTTTTAAAAGATGGAATGATTTTAAAATCTACAGCTTGTTTGTTTGTTGCAAAAAAAAAGGCTGCAAGTTTGCAGCCCTTTTTAAAATCGTTAGTTTAAGTGAAATTACATTCTCATTCCAAATATAAAAACATAAGACCTTATAGGCATTGTAGTTAATAGACATTGAAATTGATTAGTTTTTTTCCTCAAATTTGAAAGCAGCAGACATTAAATAATTAATGAGAAGTTAAAAATAATAATTTTTTATTATAATCTTCTATACAATTATCTTTCCAAGAAATTTTTAGTTTATTGTCAAAAAATAAATTTAGTTCTTGTGGGTTAAAAGTTGTTTTTAGATCATAACCATCATAAGAAATTAAAGATATTTCTTTAGTTTTGAAATATTTTATAAATTTAACATAATTATCAATAACCTTTTTAGGCATCTCAACAAAACTAGCGGCATTATGAAAATGATCTATTTCTACATCTACTTTTTCTATTAACCAAGGTGGTATACATAAAATTTCTAATTCATCATTTTTTTGAAAACTTATTTTATCTAAATTTTTTAATTCAAGGTAATTTTTAACTTTTTTTCCAAAGTGGTGTTCTAAATATTTTGTTCCAACATATATGTTTGGCACAGCATCTAAATAAAGAATTTTTTTTATATTAGAAAAATTTGTAATTAAAAAATGTATATTTGCTCCAAAACCACCTCCAATTTCAAAAAAACTATTTGTATTTTTAAAATTAAATGATTTTGATAATTTGTCTATTCTATCTGCAATCTGTAGATACATAGTAGAATATTTTATTCCTAATTTTTCAAATATTTGAATACATCCAAATTCAGTAGTATTTTTAAATTGATATTTATTTATTAAATTTTCAACATTTTTATCGTTTTGGTGAACAACTGCTTGATTTTTAATAAAACTATTGATGTAACTTTGAGTAAGATCTAATTGACCATTAAAAATTTTATTTAAAATTGGCAAAGAAAATATCTTGCCAATTATTCTACCCTTAATATTAAATTCATTTCTGATATCTAAAACTAAATTATCAGCAAAGGATGTTCCAATTCCAGCACTGGTACCTCTAAAATCACCTAAACCTTTTTTTTTAATCTCAAGTATCGCCTTACTATTTTTATAATTCCAATATTGTCCAGAAGAGTAAAGCGATCTATCAATCTTTTTTTCGTCCCTAATTAAGTTATCTAATAGCATACAACAATATAATATACATTGCAGACACATTGAAAAGTGAAAACAAAAAACCCCCGAAGTGTTTAACAACGGGGGTTTTATAATTTTTAGGTCTAAATAAATGGGGGATTACATTCGCCTTCCTCAAACCAGAAGTTAATAATAACAACACTTTTCAAATCACTACATTGTAAATACAAGAAACTAACCCTCAAACTCGTCCAACTTTCAGAAGATTACTACATTGAATAATTGATATTCAATGTAGTGTTTTAATGCTTACGCAACTTACATCTTATTATCTTCTTTTTGCGCACGCCCATTCTATCAAATTGCGTTAAAAATTTATTCAATCTTAGGTTTTTAATATCTTAAAAAGAAAAAGTACATTTCCACCTAATGAAGAAATCATAAGACACAATATCTGTAATACAGAACTTCAACCTAATATCTGTGATGTTTAATTGTTTTTTTTTTTTGATTTTTCTGTGGTATGTAATTAGTAAATGAAAATTATATACCGCCCAGAGATAGATGGATTAAGAGCAATTGCTGTAGGTGTTTTAGCATAGTTATGAAAGATATTGCTATATTCGGTTTTAAAGATAGTTCAACTGGACAATTAATAAATATGTTGGATGATAAATTGAGAAGAAAATTGAATTGTATTATTAGCATTAATAAAATACCCAAAATAAATATTGCTGAAGAACACAAAAAAAGACCCAATAAAAAAAATGAATTCATATTAAATAATAAAATTTATGGTTTGCCAGTTTTTCAAGAAAAAAATTTTGTAAAAACCTTAAAAGAGAGAAAAATTAAAAAAGTGTTCGTATTTGAGGATAGTGGGCAGCAAAGAAGTAATATTTTCAAGCAATTAAAAAAAGAAAAAATAAAAATTTTAAGTTTTATTCATAGTAGCGTAAAACTTATGGGTCATAATACAATAGGTAAAGGAGTAATTATTTTTCCAGATTGTTATTTGGGATATAAATCAGATATTGGTGATGGTGTTGTAATTCAATCAGGTTGTAGAATTGAACATCATAATGTAATTGGAAATTTTTGTGATTTAAACCCCAATTTAACTACAGGAGGATTTACAAAAATAGGCAATTATTGTGAAATCAATATATCTGTGGATATTATTAATAGAATTAGAATTGGTAATTTTTCTAGAGTAGGTACTGGTTCATTAGTTTTAAAAAATATTAAAGATAAAGAACTTCACTACGGTAGACCTGCTAAGTTTGTTAGAAAAAATAAATAATTTTTTTAAATCAAACCTTACTCTCCACATATCGTCTAATTAAATTTTCAACTATATTAGATATTTTTCTCATATGTTTATCAGCAACTATTTTAAATCTATTAATCTTATGTTTATTGATTGTGTAATTTACACTTTTTTATGCTGATTAATTTTATATTCTTCAAATTCAGACGGAAACAGCGAAGGTGACTACATTGAATATACATTGTTGCTACATTGTAAATTGAAGACAAAAAAAAACGCCAGAGTGTTTGATTTCTCTGGCGTTTTTGAAATTCTCGGATGAGAAAATGAGATTACATTCCCATGCCACCCATACCACCCATACCACCCATACCGCCCATGCCACCTGGCATTCCAGCAGGTGCCGCATCTTTTTCTTCAGGTTTGTCGGCGATCATAGCTTCAGTTGTAATTAGCAATCCAGCTATCGAAGCAGCATCTTGCAATGCTGATCTTACAACTTTAGTAGGGTCAATAATTCCTTTTGTAAACATATCGCAATAGTCTTCAGTTTGAGCATCGTAACCTTGCGTAGATTTATTTCCTTCTATAAGTTTTCCAACGATAACAGCGCCATCAACACCAGCATTTTGAGTAATTTGTCTGATTGGAGCTTGTAGAGCTTTTTTAACAATATCTACACCCGCTTTTTGATCTTCGCCTTTAACTTTAACTTCATCTAATTTAAGAGAAGCATAAAGTAGAGCACATCCGCCACCAATTACCACACCTTCTTCAACCGCGGCTCTTGTTGCGTTTAATGCATCTTCAACTCTATCTTTTCTCTCTTTAACTTCAACTTCTGTAGCGCCTCCAACTTTAATAATAGCAACACCTCCAGCAAGTTTAGCCAATCGTTCTTGCAGCTTTTCTTTATCGTAGTCAGATGTTGTTTCAGTAATTTCTGCTCTGATTTGATTACATCTTGCTTCAATGTCAGCTTTTTTACCACCACCACTTACGATTGTACTATTTTCTTTATCAATTTTAACTTTTTTACAAGATCCAAGATCACCTATTTTAACACTTTCAAGTTTGATGCCTAAATCATCAGAGATAACTTGGCCGCCTGTTAAAATTGCGATGTCTTCAAGCATAGATTTTCTTCTATCACCAAAACCTGGGGCTTTAACAGCCACAACCTTTAGCCCACCTCTAAGTTTATTAACAACTAAAGTTGCAAGAGCTTCACCCTCTACATCTTCAGCAACTATCATTAAAGGTCTGCTAGCTTGAACAACTGCTTCAAGCAAAGGAACTATGTCTTGTAAGTTTGCTAATTTTTTTTCAACTAAAAGAACTAAAGGGTTATCTAGTTCTGTAATCATTTTTTCTGTATTAGTCACAAAGTATGGAGATAAATAACCTCTATCAAATTGCATACCTTCAACTACATCAAGTTCTGTTTCAAAACCTTTAGCTTCTTCAACAGTAATTACTCCTTCGTTGCCAACTTTTTGCATGGCTTTAGAAATCATATCACCGATTGATTTTTCACCATTTGCAGAAATTGTTCCTACTTGAGCAACCTCTTCGTTAGATTTCACTTTTTTAGAACTTGTTTTTAATTTATCAATTACGAACTCAACTGCTTTATCTATCCCACGTTTAAGATCCATTGGATTCATACCAGCTGTTACGTATTTTAATCCTTCTTTAACAATTGCTTGTGTAAGAATAGTTGCTGTAGTTGTTCCGTCACCAGCATTGTCATTTGTTTTGCTAGCAACTTCTTTAACCATCTGAGCACCCATGTTTTCAAATTTATCTTCAAGCTCGATCTCTTTAGCTACAGAGACACCATCTTTTGTTGTTCTCGGTGCGCCATAAGACTTGTCCATAACAACATTTCGACCTTTAGGTCCCAATGTTACTTTGACAGCGTTAGCTAAAATATCCACACCATTCATCATTTTAGATCTTGCCTCTATTCCAAATTTAATTACTTTCGCCATTTTAATCTCCTTTTTTAATATCTACTTTATTTACTTTTTGAAATTCCCATGATGTCAGACTCTTTCATTATACTATATTCTTTATTATCAATTTTAACTTCTGTTCCTGACCATTTTCCAAAAAGCACAATGTCTCCAGCTTTAACATCCATTGCAATTAATTTGCCATCTTCAGTTTTAGCTCCAGGTCCTATGGCTACAACTTCTCCTTCTTGTGGCTTTTCCTTCGCGGTATCAGGAATAATTATTCCTCCTGCTGTTTTTGCTTCACTATCAAGTACTTTAATTAGCACTCGGTCATGTAAGGGTCTAAATTTCATGTTTTTGCTCCTTCAAATTTGATTGTACGCTTGATATGGTGAGTTTTCAGAAAATTTCAAGTGTTAACCACATGAATAGTAAGCTCAAAAATGGCTTATATTGCTATATTTTGTTTATTTTTCTATAAGCATTGAAACTGGAGCTTTTAAAGTGAAAAAATTAAATCATTTAGCGGAAATTTATAATTCTTACGATACTTTTATTATAGATTTATGGGGAGTAGTACATAATGGAATTAAGCTAAACCCAGAAGCAATAGAGGCAATAGAACATTTATTCAAAAATAAAAAAAAGGTTATTTTTCTAACTAACGCACCAAGACCACGCTCTGTTGTGAGGCAATTTCTTCTTAATTTAGGTATGGAAAAAAATTTACTTCAAAACATAATGTCTTCTGGAGAAGCAGCAATGAAAAACTTAGAAAATGGAAAATTTGGGAAATTTTTTTTCCACCTTGGTCCCGACAAGGATAACGAAATTTTTATTAATTTCAAAAAAAATAAATCTTCATTAGATCAATGTGACTATATTTTATGTACTGGGTTAATTGAAGGGAAAAATGATAATTTGGAATATCACAAAAACCTATTAAAAAATTATATTTCTAAAAAACTCATTTGCACAAATCCAGATTTAATTGTTCACAAAGGTCAGGTTGCAGAGTATTGCGCTGGCACAATAGCCAAACTTTTCGAAACAATAGGTGGAGAGTCAGTTTATTTTGGCAAACCCTATAAAGAAATTTATAAAATGTGTTTCTCCGAAAGAGAAAAAGTAATTGCTATTGGAGACAATCTAAATACTGATATCAGAGGTGCCAATAATATGAACATAGACTCTATTTTTATTTCCAATGGTGTTCACAGAAGTGAATATAAAGATGAAAGTGAGCTCAAAAATCTTTCTTCAAAATATAAAGTTGAAGCAAGCTACTATCAGACAAAATTAACTTGGTAAAATGATAATTTATAGAAATTTAAATATTAAAAAAAATCACAAAAATTCTGTCATTGCTATTGGTAATTTTGACGGACTTCATTTGGGACATCAGAAAGTTTTAAATCAAGCAAGGCTAAAAGCTAAGAAAGAAAAATTAAAATTTGGTGTAATAACATTTGAACCAATTCCAAATATGTTTTTTAATAAAAATATTCAACATCATAGAATTAATTTAATTAATCAAAAAATTTATTATTTTAGAAAAATTAAATTAGATTTTTTAATTATTATTAAATTTAATAAATTATTTTCAAATGTAAGTGCAGACGATTTTATTAAAAAAATTTTAATTAATAAAATAAAAAGTAGATATATTTTTGTAAGTCGTAACTTTAGGTTTGGAAATAAAAGACTTGGGAATATAAATACTTTAAAAAAATTTGAAAAAACTTTTTCTTATAAAATAATTATTACCACTCCTTTTAGGAAACATAGAAAAATAATTTCATCTACTTTAATTAGAAAGAGCATTGCTAAAGGTAAGGTTGATATCGTTCAAAAACTCTTAGGTAGACCTTGGTCTATAGAGGGAGAGGTTATTAAAGGGCGCAAAAGAGGAAGAAAGATCGGATTTCCAACATGTAACATTAAGTGGTGTTCTTACGCTTTACCAAAATTAGGCGTTTATGTTGTTAAAGTGGAGTCTAAAAATTTTAAAAAAAGTGGTATAGCAAACATAGGTTATAGGCCTACATTTAATGGTAAAACCTTACTGCTCGAGGTAAATATATTTGGAATAAACGCAAATTTATATAAAAAGATACTTAAAGTTAGTTTTATAAAATTTATCAGGCCAGAAAATAAATTTAACAATATAAACAAACTTAAAAATCAAATTAAAAAAGATATAATTGTAGCCAAAAAAAATGTCTAAAGAAAACTTACATCTTCCCAAAACAGCTTTTTCTATGAAGGCAAATCTTTCTCAGAAAGAGCCTGAGATTTTAAAAAAATGGGAACAAAATAAAATTTTTGAAAAAATAAGAGAAAACTCAAAAGAGAAAGAAAAATTTGTGCTACACGATGGCCCTCCTTATGCAAATGGACATATTCATATGGGGACAGCTTTGAATAAAATACTTAAAGATATGGTTGTAAGATTTCATCAAATGAACGGAAAAGACTCTGTGTATGTTCCTGGTTGGGATTGCCACGGATTACCCATCGAGTGGAAAATTGAAGAGAGATATAAAAAAAATAAGAAAAACAAAGATGAAGTTCCCATTAAAGATTTTAGAAAAGAATGCAGAGAATTTGCGAAAGAATGGATAGATATACATATCGAAGAATTTAAAAGACTGGGTGTAACTGGAGATTTTCAAAACTACTATTCTACAATGAGCTTTTCTGCTGAAGCACAGATAGTTAGAGAGCTTGGTAAATTTTTATTAGATGGTAGTTTGTATCAGGGTTTCAAACCAGTTTTTTGGTCTACCGTTGAAAAAACAGCTTTAGCTGATGCAGAGGTTGAATATAAAGATCACACGTCTAATACCATATTTGTTGCATTCAAAGTCAAGGAAAGTCCAAAAGACTTTTTAAAAGAATCTAATATTATTATTTGGACAACAACACCATGGACTATTCCAGCTAATAGAGCTTTAGCTTTTAACAGCAGTATAGAGTATGCTTTAGTGGAAATAAGTGAACTTGAAAACTTTAAAGAAAAAAAAATAATAGTTGCAACAAATCTTTTAGATGCAACCATTAAATCCTGTTCTATAGAAAAATATAAAATTTTAAAAACATTTAGTGGTTCAGAATTTACAGGCACTATTTGCAAGCATCCTTTTGAGACATTAGGCTATAATTTTGATATACCAATGTTAGAGGCAAGATTTGTAACCCTAGAACAGGGCACTGGCATTGTTCATTGCGCACCAAGTCATGGTCCCGATGATTTCAATTTATGTCTTAAACATAACATTCCTTCAAAGTATACAATTGATAACGCAGGCTACTACACAAATGAGATTCTCTATTTTTCAAAAACCCATGTTTTTAAAGCTGATCCAATTATTATTGACAAATTAAAAGAAGTAAAAAAACTATTAAAGAACGACAAACTTAAACACAGCTATCCACATTCTTGGAGATCAAAAGCTCCCTTAATTTATAGGGCGACACCACAATGGTTTATCTCAATGGAAAAAAATTCTTTAAGAAAAAAAGCAATCAAAGCAATTAATGAAACTAATTTTTTTCCATCAAAAGGCAAGGAGAGACTATTATCAATGGTTGAAGGAAGACCTGATTGGTGCATTTCAAGACAAAGATCTTGGGGGGTTCCTTTGCCAATATTTATTAACAAGAAAACAAAAGAACCTCTTCGAGACCAAAATGTAATAAATCGCATAGCTGAAATTTACGAAAAGGAAGGGTCAGATTGTTGGTTTACAGATGACCCAAAAAAATTTTTAGGCGACAAGTACAACACATCTGAATATGAAAAATTAACCGATATTGTTGAAGTATGGTTTGATAGTGGCTCAACGCATAGCTTTGTTTTAGAAAAAAGGAAAGATCTCAAGTGGCCTGCAGACATGTATCTTGAAGGTTCAGACCAGCATAGAGGTTGGTTTCACTCTTCTTTATTGGAATCCTGTGGAACTAGAGGAAGAGCACCTTTTGAAAGTATACTGTCCCATGGCTTTGTTGTGGATGGCAAAGGAATGAAAATGTCAAAGTCATCTGGGAACGTTACGTCTCCAGACGATATTTTAAAAAATTATGGTGCAGATATATTAAGAGCTTGGGTTGCCTCATCTGATTATGCAGAAGATATAAAAGTAGATAACACGATTTTAGCCCAGCATGCAGAGTCTTATAGAAAAATAAGAAATACATTCAGATTTATTTTAGGAAATATACAAGATGCATTTGAACAACAAGATCTTAAAGAAATAAATACAAAAGATTTTCCAGAAATTGAAAGATACATTCTAGGAAAAATTTATGATTTAGATAAATCTATTAAAAATAATTTAAAAAATTATAATTTTCATAAAACTTACAAAGAACTCTTAAATTTTTGCACTTCAGATCTTTCTTCATTTTATTTCGACATCAGAAAAGATGTTTTATATTGTGATGATATAGATTCAAAAAAACGTAAAGATTGTATTATTGTTTTAAACATAATTTTAGAATGTTTACTCAAATGGTTTGCTCCAATATTTGTTTTTACCACAGAGGAAATTTTTAGTCTGGTGCAGAAGAGCGAAACCAGCATACATGAGTCATTATTTCCCCTTATCCCACAAAGCTGGGAGGATGTTAGCCTAAAAAGAAAATGGGAAAATCTCTATCAAATTAAGCAAGAAGTAAACATAGCGATTGAAGAAAAAAGAACAAGTAAAGAGATAGGATCAAGTTTAGAGGCAGATATCATAATTCATGCAAATGAAAAAGAATTTAGTCTCCTGGAGGATTTAGATTTAGAAGAATATTTTATAACCTCTAAAGCAAAAAAAATTAAAGAAACAAATGAAAAATTAAGGGTAGTTGTAAAAAAAGTTAGTGGCACCAAATGTTCTAGGTGCTGGAAAATTTTAGAAACCAAATGTTCAAGATGCGAAGAAGCAATGAGCAAATAAATATAAATGAAATTTTCAAATAGTCTTAAAAATAAAATTTTTTCTAAAGAAACAATTGTTTCATTAACAGTAGTTTTTGCTATTTTTATTTTAGACAGAATAACGAAAGTTACGATTATAAAAAATCAGTTAAATAATCAGAGCATATTTGTGAATGATTATTTAAATTTTGAGCTTATCTGGAATACCGGTATTGGCTTTGGTTTGCTCAGTCAAAATGCTAACTTATATTATCATTTAATTTCTTTATTAATTTTCACAGTTATAATTTTTTTGATTTACTTGATAGCAAAAGCTGAATTTTTAGAAAAAGTTTTATATTGCTTAATTTTAGGGGGAGCATTAGGCAATTTTTATGATCGATTAATTTATTTTGCAGTGCCAGATTTCATAGACATTCATATAAATGATTTTCACTGGTTTACTTTTAATATTGCAGATATATTTATTACATTAGGAATATTGTTAATCATTATTAAGGACACAATATCTAGAAAAAAATGAATTTTTTAAAATCAATTATTTTATTATCTAGTTTTTTAATTATTTTAAATAATTGTTCTGGTCTAGGTGAGGCGGGAAAAATTTTAAGAAATGAGAAGGTAAGAACAACAGACGAATTTCTAATAAAAAAGAAAGAACCATTAACGCAACCACCTGATTTTCAAAAAATTCCTGAACCAGGTTCAATTGAAGATAGAGCAGCTACAGATGAAAATAGTATAGAAAAAATATTAAAATCTAGTCAGGTGAAATCTGATAATAAAAAAAATACTTCATCATCAACAGAAGATTCTATTCTAAAAAAAATTAAAAAGTGAGTAAAAATATTTATTTTAAAAACTGCATAGGTCAAAGTTATTTTAAAAAAAATTCATTCTTAAAAAATAAAATAAAATTAAATAAGATTATTAATAACATCTTGACATCTATAGACGTGAAGGAAGATATTTTTTATCTATTTGGTAAAAAATTTAATTTAAATTTTCAACATTCTAAGTTAAAAAAATTTAAGAAATATAAGTCTGTAATTTTAATTGGAATGGGTGGTTCAGTCTTGGGTGCGGAAGCAATTTATTCTTTTTATAAAGATAAAATTAAGAAAAAATTTATTTTTTTAAATAATTTAGATCAATTAAAAATTGAAGAAATTAAAAAAAATGTAAATTTAAAAAATAGCCTTTTTATTATTATTTCAAAATCTGGAAATACTCTTGAAACATTAATTAACACTAACTTATTTGAAAATAAAATTAATACCAAAAATACGATTATTATTACGGAAAAGAAAACCAACCCATTAAACATTTTTGCCCAAAAGAAAAATATTTTACTGATTGAACATAAAAATTATATAGGAGGAAGATACTCAGTATTATCCGAAGTAGGAATGATTCCTGCTTATTTTATGAATTTAAAAATAAATCATTTTAGAAAAAACTTATTAAGTTTTTTTAAATCTAAAGCAAAAACCACCCTTTTAGAAAATGTTGCAAAGCTAAGTCACATTTATACAAGTAAAAAAATTAATTCTATTATATTGTTAAATTATGCACCAGAGGTTAGTGATTTTCTTTATTGGTGCCAACAATTAATAGCGGAAAGTTTAGGAAAAAAAGGAAAAGGTGTATTGCCTGTGGTTTCATCGGCTCCGAAAGATCATCACAGTTTGATGCAATTATATTTAGATGGTCCAAAAGATAAATTATTTTATATATTCAGCTTAAAGTTAAAACAAAAAATAACGATCAAAAAAAATATTTTTGGAAAAAAATTTAGTTACATAGAAAACAAAAATTTTTCAAAAGTTAAAGAAATTCAAAAAGAAGCACTAATAAATATATTTAAAAAAAAAAATATTCCTTATCAAGAAATCGTAATTAAAAAAAATAATGAAGAAACGTTAGGTCAACTATTTACATATTTTATGCTGGAGACAGTTTTAATTGGAAAACTGATAGGACTAAATCCTTTTGATCAACCAGCTGTAGAGCAAGTAAAAGTATTAACTAAAAAAAACCTAAGTTAAAAAGTACCAAAAATAACTTTGGATCTCCCGTAGTTTCGTGTCAAAAGAATGTTTATTATTTCATCAATTTGATCATGCGAGCTGATTTCTCTGTGAATTACAATTAAATGATTTTTTCTATAAATCGTTGAATTTTTAAGTACCTTTAATTCGTCAATAAAAAAATCTTCTGCAAATGGTGGATCAAAAAAAAATATTTCAAATTTATCATTGTTTTGCACCCTCTTAAAAAATTTGGTTGTACTTTCATTGAATATCTCTGATTTTTCTTCAATCTTTAAACTAATTAAATTTTCTTTTAGTATATTCTGTGCCTTATTATCTTTTTCTATAAAAGTAGTTTTTTTTGCCCCTCTAGAAATACACTCTATTCCAAATGAACCCACTCCAGAATAAACATCTAATACCTTAGCATTTTCTAATTTAATATTAATTAATTTAGAGTGATTAATAATATTAAAAATATTTTCTTTGATAAAATCCCTTAGAGGTCTTGTTGTGGTAGTTTTCAAAAAGTCTATTTTTTTTCCTTTTAAGAAACCACTTATTATTCTCATTTTTTTTTAATTACTCTCCAACCTATATCTTTTCTAAAAAAACCAAATTTCCAATTAATCTTATTAATTATTTTGAAGATATGATTTCTTATTTTTAAAAAAGTATTTCCTAGCACAACTACGTTCAGAACACGGCCACCATTTGAAAATAATAAATTATTTCTAATTTTTGTGCCCGCATGAAATATAAAAGATTGTTTATTTAGAATAATTTTTTTTAAATTTATTTTTTTATTCTCCATCTTTTTATCTGGATAACCTTTAGAACAAAGCACAATAGTCATACATTTTTCCTTACTCCATTTAATTTTAACTTTGTTAAGCTTATCTTCTATTGAAGCCTTTAGTAATTTAACTAAGTCAGTCTTAAGTCTTGGCATAATAACTTGACATTCAGGATCACCCATTCTGACATTATACTCTATTAAATATGGTTCTTTTTTTTTTATCATCAGCCCTACATATAAAAATCCTGTATAAGGATGATTTTTTTTCTTAAGAGCATTTAATGTTGGCTTAACAATTTTTTTAATTATTTTTTTTTCTAAATTTTTATTTATAATTAGTGCTGGAGAATAAGCTCCCATACCTCCAGTATTGAGACCAGTTTCATTTTCTCCAACACGCTTATGATCTTGGGCAGAACCTATAAATGCGAATTGTTTTTTATCTACAATCAAAAAATAACTTGCTTCTTCTCCTTCTAAAAACTCTTCTAGAACTAATTTCTTTGAACTCTTAAATTTTCCCAGAAAAATTTCGTTACTGAATTTTTCAACTTGTTTTTTCGTTTGACAAATAACTACTCCTTTTCCTGAAGCTAACCCATCTGCTTTAACAACTATAGGTAATTTATATTGGGAAAGAAAAATTTTGATATCATTTTTATTTTTACAAATTTTAAAGCCTGCAGTTGGAATTTTGAATTCTTTGCATAAAGATTTCATAAAGGCTTTCGAACCCTCTAACTGTGCAGCATATTTATCTGGACCAAATACTTTAACTTTATGTTTTTTTAAAAAATCAACAATCCCCTTGACCAGTGGTAATTCAGGGCCAACAATTACTAAATCAATTTTGTACAATCTTATAGCGGATAGAAGTTTTTTAAAATTTAAATAATCTAACTCTAAGTTTTTTGCGATATAAGCAGTGCCAGCATTACCTGGAATACAATATATTTTCTTTGTAATATCAGAGTCGTACAATTTTTGACAAATTGCATGTTCTCTACCACCGCTCCCAATTAAAGCAATATTCATATGAAAAAATATATTATATATACTATTCTTAGGTATGAACAAAAAAAAAGCTGTCCTTAAATACAAACCCAACTTTTTTGATATTTTAGAAGATGGCGACCATGTGATCTGTGCGGTATCAAAAAAATCAATACCACTTGAAAACTTAAACTATTGGAATGTTGAGCTACAAGAAGCTTATTTTTCTCCCATTGAAGCAAAAATGAAACATGAGGAGCTAAGTAAAAAAAAATAATTATTTCCAGCGATTGTGGGTCCATATCCACTGTCCAGGATCCCTAGATATCATTTTTTCAAGAATTTTATTTAATTGTATAGATATATTTAATTTATTTGCTTCAACATCCTCATTTTTTAAAATTTTTATTGGCTCGTAAATTTCCATTTCAAAATTATTAGTAAGATTTCTAGAGATATAAATAGGCACAATATCTAAATCAAATTTTAATGCCATTTGAGCTGGCATTGTTGTGGTAAGAGCCATGTGTTCAAAAAAAGGTAAATTCTTCCCCTCACTAACTCTTTGATCTATCATTAGCGCAACACTAAAATTATTTTTAATATATTGAATAGAATCTTTTACACCAATCAAACCTTTTTTAATTTGATTTTGACAAATGTATTTTTTTCTAAGATATTCCATGAAGGGATTTAAAAAAAAATTATTTAGAGGCCTATAGATCGTAGCTAACCTAACATCTCTTTTAGTCAGCTCCATTGACATTAACTCAAAGTTGGCAAAATGCCCTGATACGAAAATAACTGGTTTATTATTTTTTTTAATTTTATCTATTATTTCTTCACCTTTGATTTGAATATGTGAATTCATATTTCTGAATTTATGTAAATATAAATATTCTACAAAAGTTTTTCCATAGTTGCCCCACATTTGAAGTTTAATATTTTTCTTTAAATCTGTATTTTCAGAGCCTAAAAATTTTTCTAAATTAGCATTGATTATTTTTTCTGATTTTATCAATGAGCCGATTTTGTTAAAAATAAAAGAAAAAATTTTTCTACTTGAATTTATACCAATTATTTTTATGATAATAAAAAATAAGTAAATAAATATTGCTTGAAAGAAGTATTTGATAGTTTTTACAACAAACATTTTTTTACTTCTCTTTCTAATTTATCTTTATTTTTAATTTCCAGTTCAATTTTTAAAAATTGGATTTCTGGAATATTATAGTGTTTAATTCTGAAGTAATCTTTTTCAGTAGTAATAATTTTTAATTGATTATTTATTGAATATTTAACTAGATCATTTAATTCTTTAATTGAATAACTGTAATGATCAGGAAAAGATATTTTTTTAATTATTTGTAAATTATTTTTTTCTAAAAGAGTAAAAAAATTATTTGGATTGCCTATACCAGCAAAGGCAAGTAAACGTTGCTCTCTAAATTGACTCAAATTAGTAGGCAAATATTTAGAATAGTAGATACTTATATTATTAGAGATTTTTCTTATTTTCTCTTCAAAAAATTCATCAACATTTCCATTGATTAAAACTATTTGACTTTTTTTTAATGAAGATAAAGGCTCTCTTAGAGGCCCAGAGGGTATCGTCATACCATTTCCAAGTAATTGATCTCCATTGAAACAAACAATACTCAAATCTTTATAAATAGAAGAATCCTGAAAGCCATCATCTAAAATTACACAGTCAAATTTCTGCATTTCTGCATCTTTTATAGATTCAGCTCTAGATACATTTTTAAATAATTTTATCTTTTTTGACTCTATTAAATCAAACTCATCTTTATGAGCTTTGTAAAATTTTTTGACTACAGCTGTTTTTATATTCATTTTTTTTAATATTGTCGCAAGTTCAATACACAAGGGAGTTTTTCCAGTTCCACCTAGATAAATATTACCAATACAAATAATAGGGATAGAAAATTTTTTTTCTTTTTTTAGAATTCTTCTTATAATAATTAATAATTGAAAAAAAATTGAAAATGGAAGAAAAAATAAAGATATTAAAGAATTTTTTTTATGCCAAAATTTAGGTTTAAAAATTTTCATAATTTATTTTAAATATACATCTATCTCTTGAGAAGTTTTTTTAAGTATTTGTACTCCATAGCTATCTAACAAGTCTAATTTTGCTTGATTTATTATTGTTGGGTTTTCTAAATTTTTTATTAACTTTTCAGCTAGTTCAAGTTCATTGTTGATTTCTTCTGATATGCCATAAGAATTTAACAGTTCGTAAACTTCGTAAAAATTATAAACATAAGGACCATGAAATATTTTGCAGCCTGATTTCGCAGCTTCTATAGGGTTTTGCCCCCCAACACTTTGTTTTTTTTCAATGAGCGATTTACCAATAAAAATATTTTTACAATAATTAAAGTATTTAGGCAAAACTCCAAAAGAATTAATGATTAATATTTCAATATTGGAGTCAATTAAATCATTATCGTTTAAAATTTGGGAATTTAAATTAAATTTTTTAGATAAATTTTCAATGTAGTAACATCTATTAACATGCCTAGGCACAATAACTGTTAAGATATTATTATATCTCTTCTTTAATTGAATATGTGTTTTTATAACAGTAATCTCTTCACTACTATGCGTACTCGCAGCGCACCAAGTTTTATAGTCATTAAGAATTTTCTTATTAGAATTTTCTATCTCACTGCGATCATTTTGTATTGAATATTTTAAGTTGCCTATGTACTTCAAGTTTTTAACTCCTAACAGATTTAAATTTTTTTGTGATTCTGTACTAGCAGCTAAACATAAGTCAAAATTTTTAAAAACTCTTTTTGCAAAATTTAAAAAAACCTTCCATTTATTAAATGATTTTTTGGTTATCCTCGCATTAATAAGTAGTAAAGGAATTTTTTTTTCTTTGATCTTAAATAAAAAATTTGGCCATATTTCCGAGTCCACGAAGCAAACTAAATGAGGCTTCCAATTGTTTAAAAAACTTTCAGCGAGAAACTCAAGATCCAAAGGAAAGAAACGATGAATAATATTCTGATGTTGATTTAATTTTTTTTCTAGTAATTTTGAAGAGCTAAGGGTTACCGTGGTTATTAAAAAAATTATATTCTTATGTTTATTATTTAGTTCATTTATTAACGGCATAATACTTAAACACTCTCCAATACTTGCTGCGTGAAACCAAATTAATTTTTTATCATTGTCTCTAAGTATTCTAAAATGGGATCTAAAAATTTTTTCTTTGAATCTGACTTTATTCTCTTTTTTAAAAATTGATCTTAAATAAATTAAGATTATTAGCAGTGGAAAAGAAAAAAAAGTTAAATATCTATAAACTTGCAGCATCAATTTATTTTAGCTGTTTTTCTACTAAAGACTTATACTCACTTGAGCTATTTAAAAGAGAGTCATGTGTGCCAGAGTCGAGCACAGCTCCATTTTTTAAAACATAGATTTGATCTGCATTATATATAGTTGACAACCTGTGGGCTATTACCAGAGTTGTTTTATTTTTTGTTAAATTAGTGATAGCATTTTGAACTATTTCTTCTGACTCAGCATCTAAAGATGATGTTGCTTCATCGAGAAGAATAATTGGTGATTTTTTTAATATAGCACGAGCTATAGATATTCTTTGTTTTTGTCCTCCTGATAACCGGACACCATTTTCTCCAATAAGAGTTTCATATCCATTGGGAAGTTTATCAACAAATTCATCAGCAGCAGCGAACCGGCAGGCATTAATTATTTCTTCCTGTGAAGCCTCTGAATTTGCGTAGGCAATATTGGCTTTAATAGTGCCATCAAACAAAATTACATCTTGACTAACTAATGAAATATTTTTTCTAAGTGAGAAGAGTGATATTTCATGTATATTTTGTCCGTCAATAAAAATTTTTCCCCCCTTTAGCTCATAAAATCTAGGTAGTAAATTAATGATAGTACTCTTACCAGCTCCACTATGACCAACAAAAGCAGTCATAGAACCGCCTTTAATATTTAAACTAATTTTTTTTATAGCTTTTTGAGTTGTATTTGCATAATGGAAAGTCACATTTTCAAAAGTTATGTTACTTTTTTCAATTTTTAACTCTGGAAGATCTTTATTATTTTTAGTTTTAATAGGATTATCAATAACTATAAAAACTCTTTTAGCTGCTGCTGCGCCTTGATAGGCTACTATATTAATAGTAGCAAGAGAACGAATGGGTTGGTAGGCAAGCATCATCGCCGCTAAAAAAGAAAAAAAGTTGTTTATTTCTAACTCTCCTAAGCTAATTAACCTGCCAGAATAGAATATAAATCCAGCAATCATAAAACCTGTTAAAGTTTCCATTATTGGCGTAGCTCTTATCATCACGCTTGCAATTTTTATATTTTTATTGACTAAATTATTTACAAAATTTTCTGCATTATTTTTTTCTTTCTCTTCTTTTTGATAAATTCTTATCATTTTTGAAGCCTTAAAAATTTCTGATAAAAAAGAAGTAAAATCTTCAGACATTTCACCTGCTTCGGCTTGCACTTTTCCTATTCTTTTCCCTAAATTTTTTGCAAAGAAAATTGCCAATGGCATCATGAATATTGCAAAGCAGGCTAATTTCCAGTTTTGATAAAACATTAAATAAACTAACGCGATCAAAGAAAAACTGTCTTTCATCAAATTTAATACACCAGTGCTGACTAAGTGTTGAACTTGACTGCAGTCATAGTTTATATTTGAAATATATTTTCCAGAGTGCCTGTTATCTAAAGTTTCAATATCAGCTAATAGGATTACATTTGATATTTTTTTTTGTAGTTCACCGGCAATTCTAGCCCCAACTTTTATTATATTTATTCTAGCAAAATAAAGAGATATTCCTTTGGAAGAAAAAGCTAAAATTATACCAAGAGGTATTAACCACGCTAAAGTCTTATCTTGATCAATAAAAATTTTTTTTACTGCTGGGTCTAACAACCATGCAGTTGCAGAGGTACTACCAGCTACTATTAAAGAAAGAACTAGAGCAAGAATAATTCTTTTAAAATGTACTTTTACGTACTCTCTATATAGACGTTTAAGTATAGTTGTTAATTCGTTAAATTTCATATGTTAATTAATAAAAAAAATTGCAACAAATAGTAAGAGACCTGAAAAATTATTTATTTTAAAAATTTTTAAACACTCTTTTTTATTATCTTTTTTAAATCTGATTAGTTGATAGATTAAACTTAAAGCATAAAACATAAAAAAAATTGAAAAATTATTTAAACCAAATTTATTGTAAAATAAAAAAATAATTAAAGAAGAGTTCAAGAAATAACAAAAACCAACAAACAACTTAATATTATTTTTAAATTTAATAGATGTTGACTTAACGCCTATAATTTCATCATCTACTACATCCTGTGTTCCATAAATCGTGTCATAACCCAATGTCCAAAATATGGCCGACGTGTAAAGTATAAGAATTTCAATAGAAATAGTATTAGTTGTAGCGGCCCAAGCCATTATAATTCCCCAGTTAAAAGTTAAGCCTAAGAAGAGTTGAGGCCAATAAGTTATTCTTTTCATGTACGGGTAAGAAAAAGCTAAAAACATTGAGCTAAGACCTAAAATTATTGTGAGTAAATTAAATTGAATTAATATTAAAAAAGCCAGGCCACACAGCATTAAAGTATAAACTAAAGAAGTTTTTACAGAAACTAAATTACTAGCAATTGGTCTGTTTTTTGTTCTTTTAACTTTCTTGTCTATATCTTGGTCTACAATATCGTTAACAATACATCCAGCACTACGCATTAAAACTGAACCAAAAAAAAATAAGAAAAAAAAAAATAAAAATTGATAAAAATTTTTATCAATATTGTACGCAAAAGCTAAGCCCCAGCTACACGGCCAAAAAAGTAACATAAACCCAGTAGGTTTGTTCAGTCTTGTAAGTTCTATAAAAATTTTAAATTGAGACATCACAGTGAATATTTGCTTGTAAGTATCAAACACTATCTACATAATCAATTTGATTCGATATGGATATAGATTACACAGTTGCAGCCCTAATGTTCCCAGCCATACCTTTAATGATGACTATGTATAGCAATAGATTTCATACTTTAAGCAGCTTAATTAGAAAAATACATGACCAATACATTTTTGAGAAACGCACACCTCCTGCATGGGAAGATCAATTACACGTTTTGAATAAGAGAACGAATATATTAAAATATACAATGGGCTTTGCCGCTTTTGGTTTCTTATTTAATATGACAACAGTCTTAATGCTTTATTTAGGAGACTTGAATGTAGCCAGGCTAATTTTTGCCGGATGTTGTATTTGTATGATTATTTCTATATTTTTATTTTTACAAGAAATACGACTTTCGAATCAAGCACTTAAATATCATTTGAGCGATATGGACTCGATGAAAAAAGATTTGTAGTTTTATTTTTTTTCTAAAAAGTTTTTTTTAAACAAAGAAATACCGTGCTTAGTTTTGTGTTTGTAAGATTTTTTAAAAGTTTCTAGCTGCCAACCAGACATTCTAGTTTGAATTTCCCGAAGATTATTTAATTTCCATTCATTCTTAACATTCTCATCTTTCCAAACTTTTTTTTCTTCATTTGTTCTTGCACAACCATAGCATAAGCCTGTTACTGGATCTGTTTTGCAAATACTAATACAGGGAGAAACAATACTATTCATTAAACAGTAAAAATAGCAGGTCCATAAATTTTTCTAGACTCTAAATCTTTATGTGCTTGTTGAGCATCTGCTAGCGTATATTCTTTAAATATTTTAATTTTTATTTTTCCAAATTTTATCAGTTCAAACAACTTTTTTGAACCTTCAACAACTTCATCTCTAGTTGCGTAATAATCTTTCATTGTTGGTCTTGTAAAAAACAAACTCTTAAATTGTAAATCTTTTGGAACATCTAAAGGATCTAGGGGACCAGACGCATTACCAAACGACACCATCATACCTCGTGACCGTAGACACTGCACAGAACCTTTGAAAGTATTTTTTCCGACACCATCGTAAACTACCGAAACACCCATTCCTTTAGTAATATCATTTACCTCTTTAACAAAATCTTGTTTTGTATAATTAATTACGTAGTCACACCCATTTTCTTTTGCGATAGAAATTTTGTCATCAGATCCAACTGTACCAATTAGTTTACACCCAATACTTTTTGCCCACTGTGAAAAAACTTGGCCAACACCACCAGCTGCCGCATGAAAAAGAACAGTATCGTTAGAGGTTAGTTTATAAGTTTTACAGAGCAGATAATGAGTTGTTAAACCTTTAGTCATTATACAGGCAGCAATTTTGTGTGATATACCATCTGGGACTTTTACGCCAATTTGAGCGGGCAAAATTCTTTCTTCAGCGTAGGCACTTGGTACTCCGCCTGCATACGCTACGTTATCACCAACACTTAAATCTTTAACATCAGAACCTACTTCAATAATTTTTCCAGCTGCCTCTAAGCCAATTCCACTTGGAAGGTTGACGGGGTATAAGCCAGATCTATGATAGGTATCGATATAGTTTAGACCGATTGCAATATTTTTTACTTTTATTTCATTAGGTCCTGGCGCACCAAGATTAATGTCTGAAAGTTCTAGAACTTCTGGACCGCCTTGTTTTTTTATGATTATTGCTTTAGTCATTAATATTTTGCAAACGTTCCATTGTGATAATCTTGAACAGCTTGTAGAATTTCTGCTTTAGTATTCATAACGAAAGGTCCTCCTCTTGCTATAGGTTCTCTAATTGGTTTACCCGCAATAAATAAAAACTCACTTTTCTTATTAGCTTTTACTATCAATTTATCACCTCTGTCTAATAGTATTAGGTTTGAATTGTTTGTTTTATCGTGTTTATTTTTTCCGACAGATAAATCTCCAGTCAAAAGATAGATAAAAGAATTATGTCCGCTGGGAACATCACATTTAAATTCTTTATCTTTTTCTAGCACTATATGAAAATAAATTGGATCAACGTTATGACCTTTCTCGGGACCTTCTGCATTTTCAAATTTTCCAGCTATTACTTTAACAATTTTTTCATTATCTTTATGAAAACCAAGCTGATCATTTTTAATATACAAATACTCAGGTTTATTCATTTTTGATTTCGCTGGCATATTAATCCAAAGCTGAAAACCTAATAATTTTCCTTCCTTCATCGCAGGCATTTCTGAATGAATAATTCCTCTACCAGTTTTCATCCACTGTACATCTCCCGCGGTCATTATGCCTTTTGCTCCAGTGCTATCCTCATGTTCAAATTCACCATTTAACATATAAGTTACTGTTTCTATTCCTCTGTGGGGATGAGGTGGAAACCCTGCAAGATAGTCGTCTTTATTTTCAGAACCAAATTCATCTAACATTAAAAAGGGATCGACGTAATCAGCCTCAGGTGTACCGATGCTTCTTTTTAATTTTACGCCTGCACCATCCGATGCATTCAGAGCCTTAATTATTTTTTTAATTTCAATTTGTGACATTGTATAAATATAATCGATGATTAAACTATATCAACTAGCCGCGTTAAATCGCTAACTTCATTTTTTGGTTTATAATCAAGATTATCAAAAATATTTTTGTTTCTATTAACCCAAATAGCATTATAACCATAATTTCCACCCCCTGATACATCCCAAGTATTTGCACTAAGAAAAGCTATTTCACCTGATTTAATTTGATACTTTTTTATAGGCATATCGTAAACTTTTGAATCTGGTTTATAAATCCCAACTTCTTCTATTGAAAAAAGATCATCAAATATATTTTCTAAATTATTACTTTTTATTAATTCATTTAAAAGAGCAGGGGTTCCATTTGATAAAATAGCAAGTTTATATTTTTTTTTTTTTAAACTACTTAACACTTCTTTTACTTCTGAGTAGGGAGATAACTTTTTATATAAATCTAGGAGCTCATTTTTCATTGAACTATCAATACTAAAAGTTTTCATTGATTTATCTAAACTATCTTCAGTCACTTGCCAAAAATCTTTATGTCTCTTCATTAAGCTTCTTAGCCAAGTATATTCTAGTTGAGTTGTTCGCCAAAAATTAGCAAAACCTTCCCACTTATCTCCAATTTTACCTTTACACTTTTCAGCTGCAGAATTTACGTCAAATAAAGTACCGTAAGCGTCAAATACTATGGCCTTAATGTTTTCCATAAACCAACTTATATATTTTTATTTAGCATTATGCGAACCATCACATAGTGGCTGATCATTAGTTTGTTTACATGTACAAAAAAATACTTTTTTTGATTGTTCAGCTTTATAAGTCAAAGGACCAAATTCTGATCCAGTATGAGACCCGTCACAAAATGGTTGCTTAGAACTTTTTCCACACGTACACCAATAATAAGACTTACCTTCTATTACATCTACACCTATTGGAGTCTCTCCTGCTCTTATTCCTTTTTTCATTATTACCCTTTGTTAAATTAATTTATTAACAATTAAAGCTTTGTCTAATTTAACACAAGACATTAAAATCATACTAGTGTATGAAAACATACTATGAAAAGTACACCTGAATGCCCAGCTGAAAGAGCAATTTATTTCCTAGGCGGTAAATGGAAAATAAGAATTGTATTTTTATTGTATCAAAACAAAAAAAATAGATTTGGCGAAATTAAAAAGTGGTTCAAAACCATCACTCAACAAATGCTATCAAAACAATTAAAGGAGTTAGAAATTGATGGCTTGATAAATAGAAAAGTTTATCAAGTTGTTCCTCCCAAGGTAGAATATTCTCTAACAGAATTTGGAACTTCAGTTATACCGATTTTAAAATCTTTTTCAGATTGGAACAAAAAAAATAATAGAATTATATCTTCAAAATTAAATAAAAATTTTGAAGAAAGTAGAATTAGGTAAATATAGTGAGCAACTTAAGATTGTTTCATCTTGATAATATAATTGAAAATTCTACTAGTTTATTATCTAAAGAACATACTCATTATGTTGTTAACGTAATGAGATTAAAAAGAGGTTCTAATTTAAATTTTTTTAATAAAAGTGGCGAATGGTTAAGTGAAATAGTTTTTTTAGATAGAGATAGAGTAGAAGTAAAAATTTTAGACAAAATAAAAGAACCAACTGTTATATCTAATATTGAGCTGGCAATTTGTTTGGTTAAAAAAACTCCAATGGAAACAATCTTACAAAAAGCAACTGAACTTGGTGTTAGTAAAATTGTTCCAATAATTTCAGATCGAACAGAAATAAAAGAACTTAATTTTGAAAGAGCTAATAAAATAGTTATTGAAGCTACAGAGCAATCAAATCAAATGAGTCCACCAGAAATTAGCAAAGTGATTAAATTGAAAAACTATATCGAGGCTCTTGAAAGTAAAATATTATTTTTTGCCGATGTTAACTCAAGCAATAAATTAGAGCCTAAAAATTTTAAATCAGGCATCACAAATTGTATTTTGATTGGACCCGAGGGAGATTTTTCACCCTCTGAAAGAGAGCATATTTTAAAAAAAAGCACTGTTATTCCTTTCAGCCTTTCAAAAAATATTTTACGCACAGATACCGCTGTAATTAGCGCAATTTCCTTAGTGAATTTTATTAATAACAATCATTAAGTGTCGCATTAAATGAAATTGTTAAATATCTTAAGAAGTATATATAAAGTCCAATGACAAATTTTTTAAAAACATTAAGTCTGCTATTTTTATCTTCAGGTTCTTTACTTGCGGATCAGCCTAAGGATTGGCAATTAGGATTTCAAGTTCCAGCTTCTAAAGGCATGGAAAGCATAGTCTGGTTTCACGATTATATGTTGTTACCAGTTATTACAGCTATTACAGCCTTTGTTTTGTTCTTAATTTTATATGTTTGTGTAAAGTTTAGAGCTTCAAAAAATAAAGTTGCTTCAACAACAAGTCACAACACAACAGTAGAAGTTTTGTGGACACTCATCCCATGTTTAATTTTAATTGTTTTAGCAGTTCCTTCTTTCAAACTTTTATACAAGCAAGATACAATTCCTCAGGCAGATGTCACCATTAAAGCTATAGGATACCAATGGTACTGGGGATACGAATATCCAGATGAAAAAATTGGATTTGATTCTTACATGGTCGAAGAAAAAGATCTTAAAGCCAATCAACCAAGATTACTTACAGTTGATAATGAAGTTTATGTCCCAGTTAATAAAGTTGTAAAAGTAATGATAACTGCAAATGACGTTTTACATGCTTGGGCTCTACCATCTTTTGGTGTTAAAAGAGACGCTGTGCCTGGAAGAATAAACGAAACTTGGTTTAAAGCAGAAAAAACAGGAACTTTTTATGGCCAATGCTCAGAACTTTGTGGAATCAAGCATGCTTTTATGCCAATCACAGTTAATGTTGTAACAGAAGAAGAGTATGCTAAATGGCTAGAGGAAGCTAAAAAAAATTTCGCATTGGAAGACGCAACAACAAATATTAAAGTAGCTAAAAAAGAATTAAAATAAATATGTACGGTCAAACAGCAGATAATCATAGTCACAATCCAACTGGTTGGAAAAGATGGGCTTATTCTACAAATCATAAAGATATTGGAACAATGTACCTAATATTTGCGATTATAGCAGGAATTATTGGTTCGGCTTTTTCAGTAGTGATGAGAATGGAACTTATGCATCCTGGTGACGGGATACTTGGTGGAAACTATCATTTATATAATGTGTTGGTTACCGGACATGGTTTAATTATGATTTTCTTTATGGTTATGCCAGCGATGATAGGTGGCTTTGGTAATTGGTTTGTTCCAATTATGATTGGTGCACCAGACATGGCATTTCCAAGAATGAATAATATTTCTTTTTGGTTATTACCTGCGGCTTTTATACTTTTATTAGCTTCTATTTTTGTACCAGGACCCCCAGGAGGATCGGGAGCAGGAGGTGGATGGACTATTTACCCTCCACTATCATCTAAAACGGGACAACCAGGCCCTGCGATGGATTTGTTAATTTTAGGCTTACATATAGCGGGAGCTTCATCAATTTTAGGTGCAATTAACTTTATTACTACAATTCTAAACATGAGAACTCCCGGAATGACATTACATAAAATGCCATTATTTGCTTGGTCAATTTTAGTTACTGCATTTTTACTTTTACTATCTTTACCAGTTTTAGCAGGAGCAATTACAATGCTGCTAACAGATAGAAATTTTGGAACATCTTTTTTTGAAGCACAAACTGGGGGAGATCCAGTACTGTTCCAACATTTATTTTGGTTTTTTGGTCATCCAGAAGTCTATATTTTAATTCTTCCAGGCTTCGGAATGATAAGCCATATTATTTCTACTTTTTCTAAAAAACCTATTTTTGGTTACCTAGGGATGGCTTACGCGATGGTTGCGATTGGAGTAGTTGGTTTCGTTGTTTGGGCACATCACATGTATACTGTTGGACTAGACACAGATACAAAAGCTTATTTCTTGGCAGCAACTATGATTATTGCTGTCCCTACAGGGATTAAGGTATTTTCTTGGATAGCCACAATGTGGGGTGGTTCCATTAGCTTTAAAACTCCAATGTTATGGGCAATAGGATTTATATTTTTATTTACTCTGGGTGGTGTTACAGGCGTAGTTTTAGCAAACGCTGGTGTCGATACAGCCTTGCATGACACTTATTACGTAGTGGCTCACTTTCACTATGTGCTTTCATTAGGTGCGGTTTTTGCAATTTTTGCAGGATTTTACTATTGGTTTAGTAAAATGAGCGGATATGAATACTCAGAATTTTTAGGAAAATTACATTTTTGGCTAACTTTTATTGGGGTTAATTTAATTTTCTTTCCTCAACATTTTTTAGGTTTAGCTGGAATGCCAAGAAGATATGCAGATTATCCAGATGCTTTTGCTGGTTGGAATTATATATCTTCTATCGGATCATACATCGCCACGGTCGGGTTAGCAGTTTTTTTAATTAACTTGCTTTATGCTTTTATGAAGAAGCGAAAAGCACAACAAAATCCTTGGGGAGAAGGAGCCACAACTCTAGAATGGACAGTTGCATCACCACCTCCATTCCATACGTTTGAAGAGCTACCTAAAATAAAATAAATTGATCCAGTCAGCTGTTAAATTAAAGAATATAAAAGTTAATGCTAACTTTAGTTTAAGCTCATTTTTTAATTTAATGAAACCAAGAGTTATGTCTCTTGTTTTATTTACAAGCATGGTCGGCTTATTAATAGCACCAGAAAAAGTTTCGTTTATAGTTTCAGTAATTTCATTATTCGCTGTAGCCCTAGGAGCTGGAGCGGCTGGAGCTTTAAATATGTGGTATGAATCAGATCTTGATGCTTTAATGACAAGAACATGTTTGAGACCTATTCCAACAGGCAAGGTTCAAAAAAATCAAGCATTGTGGTTTGGTATCATTCTCTCTATTATTTCAATTTCTTTACTTTATTTTACAGCTAATTTAGTTTCATCAATATTACTCGCTATCACAATTGGTTTTTATTTTTTCATTTATACTATTTGGCTCAAGAGAAGAACGCCGCAAAATATTGTGGTAGGTGGAGCAGCTGGGGCCTTACCGCCGGTCATTGGATGGGCTATAGCTACAAATAGTATTTCTATAGAGTCTATTATATTATTTTCAATTATATTTATTTGGACCCCATCTCATTTTTGGGCTTTGAGTTTATATAAGTCAAGTGATTACAAAAAAGCAAAAATTCCGATGCTTCCTATTACTTCTGGAATTCAAATAACTAAATTAAATATTTTGATCTATTCTTTGTTAATGGCTCCTGTCGTAGCCTTGCCATACTTTTTTAATTTTGGAAGTTTATTTTATTTGACCTTGTCGTCTTTGATGACTTCTTATTATGTTTATTTGTGCGTTATCCTTTTTAAAGAAAAGAACAATAAGATTTCGAATATCATTGCGAGAAAAATATTTGTTTATTCTATATTTTATTTATTTTTTATATTTGTTTTAATTCTAGTTGATAATGTAATTAAGTATTAACCTATGAGCAAAAAAAAGAAAAACATAATCACTGCAATAGCATTAATTGTCTTTATGATTATTCTTTTTTTAACTACTTTCTACAATATTGGAATTTATAATAGAGAACTTTGATGACTCTAAATAAAAGAAAATTAACTCCAGTCGTATTAGTTTCTATTTTTGTCTTAATGTTAGGCTTATCTTTTGCTGCTGTACCTTTATATGAACTATTTTGTAGAGTGACTGGTTTTGCAGGAACTACCCAGAATGCAAAAAATAAAGAAATACCTAAAATTGTTATTAACCAGATATATAAACTTCGTTTCGATACTAATATTGGCAATCAACTCGAATGGAATTTTTTTCCAGAAAAAAACACATTAGAATTAAAACCAGGCGAGGTGAAAAACGTAAAGTTTTACGTTGAAAACTTAAGCCAGGCAGAGAGTGCTGGCGTAGCTTCATACAACGCTTCACCTTCATCTTTTGGTAAATATCTTAATAAAATTGGATGTTTCTGTTTTGAAAAACAACCGCTTAAACCTGGGGAGAAAAAAGAGTTTGTATTAAGCTTTTTCTTGGATCCAAAAGTAGTTGATGATAATAAAACTAAAGATATCTCAGATGTGACACTATCGTATACTTTTTTCTCAGCTGAATATTATAAAAAATAAAACTATTATGTCTTCAAACGAAAAAAAACATAGCTTTCATCTAGTTGACCCAAGTCCTTGGCCTATTTTTGCGTCTTTTGCATCGCTGGTTTTAGCTTTCGGAGCAGTTTATTACTTCCACACAAAAGCTCTCTGGCTTTTACTAATAGGAACCGCGCTACTTTTTTACGGTGCGTTCATGTGGTTTAGAGAAGTTGTGATTGAAGCTGAACATCAAGGTCACCATACAGAGGTTGTTCAAATAAGTCATAGATATGGAATGACACTCTTCATTGCATCAGAAGTCATGTTTTTTGTTGCTTGGTTTTGGGCTTTTTTTAACGCAAGTCTTTTTCCAACAGAACAAATTGGAAGTGCTTGGCCGCCTTCTGACATTAAGACTTTTGACCCTTGGGATATTCCTCTTATAAATACGCTAATACTTTTATTATCAGGAACAACGGTAACTTGGGCACATCACGCTCTTATAGAAGAAAATGATAGAAAAGGTCTATTGCACGGATTATTTCTAACCGTACTCTTAGGTTTTGTATTTTCATGCTTCCAGGCATATGAATATCATCATGCAACATTTACTATTTCAGGCAATATATATGGATCAACTTTTTATATGGCTACCGGCTTTCATGGATTCCATGTCATTATTGGAACTATCTTCTTAGCGGTGTGCCTTTTTAGAGTAACAAAGGGTCATTTCAAAGCAGACCATCACTTTGGTTTTGAGGCAGCGGCATGGTACTGGCATTTTGTTGATGTAGTTTGGCTGTTTCTCTTTGCAGCTATCTATATTTGGGGAAGTTAAAAATTAATTGAAACATAAATTATTATTTAATATTTTTGTTTTTCTAGTAATTATCCTATTTTGTTCTCTTGGAACTTGGCAGCTAGTAAGACTGCAGTGGAAAAATAATTTAATTTATCAGATAGGTGAGGGACTTAAATCTCCTGCAATCAAATATTCAAACAAGATACAAACAAACTATCAAAGAGTTTTTGTTGATGGAGGGTATAATTTCGAAAAACAGATTTACCTTTACAGTTTAAACGAAAAAGGTGAGCCAGGTTATGATGTTATAACTCCATTCACAACTACAGAATCAGAAAACATATTAATTAATAGAGGTTGGATAAAAACTGTTCAAAAAAATGCAAATATAATTAACAAAATTACAAACAAGGAAATCCAAGGATTGCTGCGCAAGAATTCTAAAAAAAATATATTTAAACCAGATAATGAAATTAATAAAAATATTTGGTTTTCTATTAATTTAGAGGATATAAAAAAATTTACAGGAAAAACGTTTAACGAATATATTCTATATTTAGAGGATGAGAATATAAACATACCAAAACCTAAACAAATCACAATAGATTTGCCAAATAATCACCTTAAATACGCTTTAACATGGTATTCAATATCAATATCAATATTTGCATATTTTTTATATTTTAGAAAAAAAAATGAAATACTGTAGCACTAGAAACAAAAAATTAAATTTTGATTTTAAACAAATATTTCAAAGAAGCTTAGCGCCTGATGGAGGGTTATTTATACCCAAAAAAATTAAAAAATTTAGTTCGAGAGATTTAAAAAAACTCAAAAAATTAAACTATATCGACTTAGCTGCAGAGGTAGTTTCTAGTTTTTGTGAGCCTACGTTTAATAAACAACAACTTAAAACTTTAATAAGAAAGTCATATAAAAAATTTAGGAAAATAAATGTAATTAATTTAGTTCAAATTGATAGAGATATTCTACTGGAGCTTTATCATGGACCCACATTAGCTTTTAAGGATATTGCCATGCAATGTATTGGAAATATTTATGAAGAATTTAACAAAAATAGTGAAGAGATTACTAATATTGTTGTAGCCACTTCGGGGGACACCGGAGCCGCTGCTATTTCAGCACTAAGTAATAGAAAAAATATTAACTTATTTGTTCTTCACCCGCACAATAAAATTTCTAAAATTCAAAGAAAAATTATGACAACAATTGGTGGAAGTAATATCTACAATATAGCTGTAAAAGGCTCATTTGATGATTGTCAAAAAATAGTAAAACAAATGTTTTCCGATAATTTATTTAGACAAACCATAAATATGTCTGGTGTAAATTCAATTAACTGGGCAAGAATAATATTTCAAATAGTTTATTATTTTTACTCATTTTTAAGATTAAATAATAAAAAAATTAATTTTTCTGTACCAACAGGAAACTTTGGAGACATCTATGCCGGCTATATGGCAAAAAAAATGGGCTTGCCTATAGAAAAATTAATTGTTGCGACTAATGAAAATGATATTTTGCAAAGAGTTATCAACAAAGGTATTTACAAACCGTCAAAAGTTAAAATATCTATATCTCCAAGTATGGACATACAAGTTGCAAGTAACTTCGAAAGATTATTATTTTATGTTTTAAACTCTAAGGATACTGAAGTAAAAAAACTCATGAATAATTTAGAAACAAAAGGTTATTTTAAATTAAGCGAATCTCAAAAAAAGATAATTCAAAAAAATTTTGCTGCATTTAAAGTTTCCAACAAAGAAACAAGAAAAATTATAAAAAAAATTTATAAACAAAATAATTTTTTTGTTGATCCTCATACAGCCACAGGCTTTTATGCCGCCAGTAAGATAAAAACTAACTACCCTTGTGTTGTTCTAGGAACCGCTCATCCATATAAATTTTTAGAAACCATGTTTTCGGTAACAGGTAAAAAAATTAAAAAACCGTCACAATTGTCGAAATTGATGGCTGGAAAAGAAAAATATAATATATTAAAAAACGATACTAATATTATTAAAAAATATATTTTAGAAAAGCATTATGATAATTAAAGAGGGCGACAAGTTACCACCATCAGAGTTTTACTACTTAGATGCAGATAACGCTGTACAAAAAATTGACTCAAACACCCTTTTTAAAGATCAAAAAGTAATTATGTTCGGAGTTCCTGGTGCTTTTACCAAAGTTTGCTCAGCAAGACACCTCCCTAGTTATGTAAAAAATTATGATGAAGCAAAAAAAAAGGGTATATCTAAAATTATTTGTCTTTCTGTAAACGATCCTAATGTAATGAAATCCTGGGGAGAGACGCATAATGTTGGTAATAAAATTCTTATGTTGGGTGATCCTTACTGCATTTTTACAAAATCAATTGGTGCAGAAATAGATAGAACAGAAAGAGGGCTTGGTGTGAGGTCATCAAGATATACTATGTTGATAGAGAACGGTATAGCAACTAAGATTAAAGCGGAGTCTGACGCTGGAATATGTGAAATATCTGCAGCTGAAAATTTTCTAAAAGAAATTTAATTATTGATAGCTTCAGTAGCTAGTTTGTCAGCTAATTCATTATATTTATTACCCGCATGAGCTTTGACCCATTTCCAAAAAATTAATTTTTTTTCAGTTGCTTTATTTAACTCAACCCACAAATCTTTATTTTTGACTGGTTTTTTATTTGCATTTTTCCAGCCATTTTTTTCCCAATTTTTAATCCAAATAGTAATTCCATTCTTAAGATATGTTGAGTCTGTATAAATGACTATTTCAGAACTTCTCTTAATTTTTTTAAGTGCCATAATTGGCGCCACAAGTTCCATTCTATTATTGGTAGTGGATTTTTCTTTACCCGATAAATTAATTAGATTTTTTTTTTCATCTATAATTATAGCGCCCCAACCACCGGGACCGGGGTTACCAGAGCAAGCTCCATCCGTATAAATAATATATTTCATTAAAAGAAATAATCTTCAAAATTTTTGGAATTTTTATGAAACTCAAGCCTTACTAAATACTCAATAGGATCTTTAACTTTTACAATCGCTCCTTCAACAGTATTTAGAGAGTCAAAAACCCTAGTTAGTAAAAACCTCAAAGCCGATCCCTGAGATAAGACTTTTATACACTTTTTTTCATCATCATTTAGTTTTCTAAACTGATTGTAACCATTCATAAAATTAATTGCTTTAGTAACATTAAAACTTAAATTATTTTTTGGACCATCAAAACATAGTGCGTTAAAACAAATAGCTATTTCCAAGGCGTAAAAATCATTGCAAGAAAAATAAAAATCTATAATTCCACTAAGATTATTATTATCAAAAAAAATATTATCACTAAATAAATCAGCATGTATAATCCCTGTTGGTAAATTTTTAGGCCAATTTTTCTCAACGTCTTTTAGATTTGACTCTATTAATAGAGGTAAATCTTTATGGATATAAACACATTTATCTTTAATTTGATCAAATATGTTTCTCCAAGAATTAACAGATAAATTATTCTCTCTCTTTATATTGAAGTTTTTTGTAATTTCATGCATTTTTGCAACCTCTTGACCGACAGATTTACAATTTTCTGGGCTTAGAATATTTTTAGCTTTTCCTTCGAGAAAACTAACTATCATTAAATTTTTATTTTTATAATTAATAATTGTTTTTTTATTATTACTTTCAATTGGTACTGGACATTTAAATCCAGACTTATTTAGATTACTCATTAGTTGCGAAAAAAAAGGTAAGTCTTTTTCTTTAACTCTCTTTTCATAAATTGTAAGAATATATTTCTTATTATCAACAAGTAGAAAATAATTAGTGTTTTCAATACCTTCCTCGATTCCCCTAAATTCTTTTAAATTTCCAATTGAATAGTTAGAGAGAATTTCCTCAATATTTTCTTTGTTAAGTTTTGTGTATACAGCCATTTTAATTCAATTCTTTAGGAATTTTAAAAACTACTTTTTCTTCAGCAACTACAATCTCTTCAATCGAAACATTACAATTTTTTTTAATTTCATTTATTAAATTTTGAACTAATTGTTCCGGCGCAGAAGCTCCGGATGAAATTCCTATTTTTTTACAGTTTTTTATTAGTTCTATAGGCAACTTTTTATCCGAATGTATCAACTCTGAGTTCTCACATCCTGCTTTTTTAGCTACCTCAACTAGCCTAGCTGAGTTAGAGGAATTTCTACTTCCAATAATAAAAATCATTTCACAGTCAGGGGCAATTTTTTTAACCGCACTTTGCCTATTTGTTGTTGCATAACAGATGTCTTCTTTGATAGGTCCTTTAATACTTGGGAATTTATCTCTTAAGAAATCTATTATATTTGCAGTATCATCAACAGATAAAGTTGTTTGAGTAATATACGCCAAAGGTTTTTTAAAATTTTTAATATTTAAAGATTTTACATCATCAATTGTTTCAACTAATTTTATGCTTCCGTTAGGTAGCTGACCCATTGTTCCAATTACCTCTGGGTGGTTTTTATGACCTATTAAGATGATTTCAAATCCATTTTTGAATAATTGTTCTGACTCTCTATGAACTTTAGAAACCAAGGGACAGGTAGCATCTATATACGAAAGATTTTTAAGCTTTGCCTCTTCAGGGACTTTTTTTGGTACTCCATGTGCGGAAAAAATAACCGGTCTTGTTGTGTCTTTGATATCAGAAATTTCTTCTACAAATATTGCCCCTCTTTTTTTTAAATCTTCCACAACTTGCTTGTTATGAACTATTTCATGCCTTACGTAGACTGGTTTACCATGCTTGTTTAAAGCTTTATTAACTATTTCAATAGCTCTATCGACGCCTGCGCAAAAGCCTCTAGGAGAGGCTAATAAAATTTTAAGATTTTTTTTCATTTTTTTCCAATAAGTATTCGAGCAATATATGTGGAAAGGTTAAAGACGCCAAACCAATAAATATAACCTTTATTATAGCCAAGTTTAGCAAGTAATACTCATTTAGTAAAAATACAGAAATTAGAAAGCCGAAAGCAGTAACGGCAGTAAGGGGTAGGGCCTTTTTTAAAAATATTATCGAGCCCTTTTTTAAACTTTTATTATTCATTTCTTTAATCAAAGATAGTGAGTGTCTAATAGAATGTAAAAAACAAAAGTATATTGTAAAAGCTAACAAAGGTTCAAAATTTATATTAAGAATTACTATTGTTAAAGAGTCTAATAAAGATAAAAAAAAATTTTTATTTATAAAAAAATTACTTATTAGGCTTAAAAATATCAAGACAACTATCAGATTAATATTATATTGATTTAATTTAACATCTAAAATTTCAAATATTTGAATGGTTTCATACGCATGGAAATATAAAGGAGCTGAAATAACCAAAGATCCTTTTAAGAATAAAAATAAATCACTTAATTTAGATTTTTTAATTTTTCCAAACACAGCGTCTTCTTTGGCAAAATGATAAGAAGCAACAATTAAAAATATAGTTAGCGTAAAAAATGGAAGTAGCAACCAAGTAGATATAATCATCAAAGAAATAAAAATATAAATTAAATAAAATGATAATTTATTTTTTATTCTAAATATTTTTAATAATTTAGCACCTTTGATGTGATCTAAAGATCCATGAGATACACCTACCGTAGCAATTAAAAAAAAACATATTATTGTCAAACTACTTACTTGAATATTTATACTTAAAGCTAAAAAGAAAAGACTTAGTAAAAACAAAAAAATTGTATGATTTTTATTTATCCGATTATAATTAGTCATTTTTAAAAACAGCTTTTATAAAAACCCATTTAGGCATTTTCAGTATTATAAATAAATCTTCTAAAATATTACTTTTATTAGATAAAAATTTTATAATAGTATTCGCTTTATTTTTAAACATACTTAGAAATATATCTGGTATTCTTTCTGGATACTCTTTTAGTACTCTTAAAAAAATAACATCAAGAAATTTATATTTTTTTCCGATATTATAAATTTTTGCATTTACAATATTATCAATGTTTTCTCTAATATATTTGCTATGTTCTTGAATATTTAAAAAAGTGTAACCCGTACTTAATCTTGTCATGCAACCAGCTGAACCAATATTTATTTTGTTTATTTTTTTTGTTGAATTTGAGTAGAAAAGAGGGATCGCTCCCTTTTCTGTAAAATTAATTTTATATTTTTGAATACCTAAGGTTTCTTTTATGTATTTTTTTATTTGAGTATCGTAATCTTTTAATAACTCATTATCAAATTTAGATAACCAAGTAGTTTCAATGAGAGCCTTATTCTTGGTAAATGGCAAAGTATAAAAAAAATGAACATTATCTTTTTGATCGCAATTAAAATCCATTAAATTAATAATTTCATCATCAAAAATATCTTTTTCAACCTCAATCTCTAAGCCCTGAAAGTGTTGCCATAGCTTAGATTTATCCATTCTTTGTTCTTGTACGCTATTAAAAATAAAAGAATTATTTATATTTATTTCATTTATATTTTTAAAAAATTTAATATTCTTATTTTTTGACAACGTGGCATTGATTTTTTTATAAAAAAGATCACTATTAATACTTTGATAAGGAAAATTTTCAGTTTTAAGTTCGTGCGATCCCGACGGAGAATTTATTGAAAAATTATTCCAACTTTTCATTACACAATCTTCAAAGTTATGATTAATAACTTTCCAAAAAGACCAAGTCTTATCTCTTTTATATTCAGTTCTAGGTTCGATAATAGCTAGAGTTTTGTTATTTAGTTTATTATTAATATCTAACTCATATGCTAAAGATAACCCCGCACATCCCCCACCAATAATTACATAATCAAATTCGTTCATCTAAATTTATTTCTTTATAAAGCATTATATGTTCATTTTTTTTTTCTTGATCATTTGAATTAATAAAAAAAAGTCTCATAAAGTCGAAAATAGATAAAAAAGTTTCTACCACTTTAAATAAAAATGAAACATATATTTTTCCTGCGTTATTATAATTTTCTAAATTTTTTTTAGATAAAATTTCGTACCCAATTCTTTTATATATTCTTCTTGCTACTAAAATTGCAAATCTTGAAAATATTGGAATATTTTTTATAGCCGGAAAAGAGCTTTGATAAAAAATATCTGCCAAAAAAATTGTTTCACTAATTGAATAAAAATCAGCTTTTATATAGCTTCTATTTCTTTTTTTATCTTCAACCACATCTCTTGTAATATTAGTTAGTTGCATAGCAACCCCTAAATCTACAGCACACCTTAAAGATTTTTCACCCTTAACTTTAAGTATTTTTGCCATCATAAGTCCAACTGTTCCAGCAACTTGATAAGAGTAAATCAATAAATCTCTTTTATTATTTAAATTTACTTCACTTTTAAGATCAGACTCAACACCGTCAAAAAGATCATTAACAATTTGATGTGAAACACCTTCTTCTTCTAGAAGTATATGGATATTTTTTATTATATTATTTGAAAGATCTTTTTTTTTAAATTGTGATTTAAATTCTAAAAATTTATTTATTTTATCGTCTAAATGACCGTCTTGATCCGCTATATCATCAAGTGTTCTGCAGAAATCATATAATATAGAGCATTTTCTGAAAGTATCTTTGGATAAAAAAAAACCAGCCCAGCTAAATGACTTGGCATGTTTTGAAATTAAGCTTTGCGTATTTTTCATTATAATAGCTCATCTAATACTTTAGCAGAGGATAATACGCCCGGCATTCCTGCACCAGGATGCGTTCCCGCACCAACAAAGTATAGATTGTCAAATATTTCCGATTTATTGTGAAATCTGAAGTAAGCTGATTGAGTAAATTTTGGTTGAATTGAAAATCCTGACCCATGAAGCGTAGCAAGTTCTTTTTCAAAATAATCTGGAGTTAGATAAAAATCACTTACAACATTCTCTTTTATTCCTGGTAATACTGTTTGGTCCATTTTTGTAAGCACCAAATCTTTAAATCTCTCTCCCTCTTTGGACCAATCAATACCAGATAAATTATTAGGTACCGGCACTAAAACATAAAAAGCATCATGATTCTCTGGGGCCATACTAGGGTCAGTTGCTGACGGTCTATGTAGGTAATAACTAATATCGTCAGATAATTCTTTTTTGTCAAAAATTTTATTAAGATGTTCTTTGTATGATTTGCCAAAATAAATTGTATGGTGAGCTACATCTTTAAATTTTTTTTTCGAACCAAAATAATAAACAAACAGCCCCATAGAATAATTCATTCTCTTAACTTTTTGATTAAATAAAAAACTATATTTTTTTTTTGCTTTAATTATATTTTTATAAACATGTGGTGGATCAGAATTACAAATTATATAATCTCCATTTATTTCTTTCTCATCATTAATTTTGACACCTGTAATTTGATTACCGGTATTTAACATCTCAGTTACTTCAGCATTTTTAATGATTTCAATATTTTCTTCTTTCATTAATTTTTCTAATGCTTTAACCACACTACCAGTTCCTCCCATTGAATAATGTATTCCCCACTTTTTTTCTAAAAATAAAATAAGCGTATAAATAGAAGTAGTAGTAAAAGGATTTCCACCAACTAGCAGAGGGTGCATGCTAAATACTCTTCTTAATTTTTCATTAGATATGTAGCTTGAAACTAGTTTATAGACTGATTGATAACTTTTTAGTTTTAGCAACGCAGGAATTTGTTTCAGCATGAACTTAATATTGTTAAAAGGTCTAGCAGAAAGTTCAGTGAATCCTTTATCAAATATTTTTTCTGTAAACTTAACAAGTTTTTTATATCCTAGAACGTCATCTTTAGAAAATTTTTGAATTTCCTTTTCCATGTTCTGTTCATTACCTGTATAGTCAAATGAAGTTTTATCCTCAAAGACAAACCTATACCAAAGATCTAGAGGAATAATTTTCGCATAATTTGAAATCTTTTTATTAAACAATAAAAACAACTCTTCAAATAAATAGGGGGCAGTTATAACCGTAGGTCCGCCATCGTATATGAAGCCATCTTTTTTAAAAACACGTGCTCGGCCTCCTAGATCTGGATGTTTTTCTAATAAGGTTACCTGATAACCTTTTGCTCGCATTCGTAATGCCGAGGCAATTCCTCCAAAACCTGATCCGATTACAATAATTTTTTTATTTTTATTCATAGAGTTACAATTACTTACGTTTAATATTTAATGCAGTTTTTCACCTTATTTGATTCGAAAAATTTAAACTGCAGTTTTTACCCCTTTTTTAGATTAGTTATCCTCATATATTTCTAAAAAGTCAATAAATTCAACACTTTTTAAGAAAATTAAAGCTTCAAACGAATCTATTTTTTTTATAAGTTCCGCTCAGTTGTTTAGGAAAATTTAATCCTAAACAGTTTATATATAAACTAAGTCGAAAACACATAACACGGGAGGTTTTCATGAGTAAATTAAGTAAAATTGCATTGCTAGCAGTAGCCATTTTTGGAATTACTAGCTCAGCTAATGCAGCGACAGCTATTTTAGCTACCAATGATTTCGTAGGAATATCATTTTGGATAGTTTCAATGGGTTGTTTAGCAGCTACAGCGTTCTTCTTTTTAGAAAGAGGATCAGTTGCGCCTGCTTGGAGAGTTTCAATAACAGTAGCGGGACTAGTAACTGGTATCGCATTCATACATTACATGTACATGAGAGAAATATGGATCGGAACTGGTGAGTCACCAACTGTTTACAGATATATTGACTGGTTAATTACAGTGCCTTTACTAATGCTTGAGTTCTATTTTGTATTAGCGGCTGTAAAAAAAGTTCCATCATCAGTATTCTGGAAACTTTTAATAGGTTCATTAGTAATGTTAATAGGTGGTTATGCTGGAGAAGCAGGCTACGTATCGGCAATGGTTGGTTTCATAGTTGGAATGGCAGGTTGGATTTACATTCTCTTTGAAATTTTCTCAGGAGAAGCTGGTAAATTAGCAGCTAAAGCTGGTAACAAATCATTACAAACTGCATTCAGTGCTATGAGAATAATAGTTACTGTTGGTTGGGCTGTATATCCACTAGGTTATATGTTTGGATATTTAACTTCAGGTGGAGCAGACGTTAACACGCTAAACATTGTTTATAATGCTGCAGACTTTTTAAATAAGATCGCTTTCGGTCTTATTATTTGGGCTTGCGCTATGCAAAATACTAGCGCTAGAGCAACTAGATAGTACAAAGCGTTTTAGAATAGGGCGAGTTTAATCACTCGCCCTTTTTTTTACTAAGAGTTTTATATCAAAGAAGCAGATAATAACTTTGCAACTTCATATTTTTTAGCTCCCATTTTTTTAAGATTATTAATTATCTTAATGTAGTTTTTTGAAGGTAGCTTTTTAGTTACTAAAATTTCCTGAATGTAAGATGGATGTATTTTGTTTACTGCTGCCAATCTATAATATTTATTTGGACCCCATTTGTACTTCTTTTTTAATTGATTAAAGTAATTATCTTTTAAGTGATTAATTGAATTATTTTTATAATTTAAAAATTTGAAAATTCCCTCTGTGGTAAGGTTGCCAGGTCCTCTGCCCATTCCGAGTATAGTGGAATCAATCCAATTAACATTATTTTTCAAAGCAGTTATGCTGTTATTTAGAGCCAAATTTAGGTTATTGTGAGCGTGAAGCCCCATTTCACCTAGCCAATATTGTTTAAATTTTTTAATAATTTTCAATAACGAAGTAGCTTTTAATGCGCCAAGACTATCCGCTATATATAAACTTTTGATACCTGTGTTCTTTAAAAATAAAGATATTTTCTTTATGTTTTGTAGATTAATTTCCGAAGATTGCATAATATTAATAAAAACTTCGATTTTATTTTTTTTAAGCCAGGATATACTGCTCTTTAAAAAAAAAACTTCTTCAAAATGACAGGCAAATCTTACAAATTTAATTTTTTTATTAATCGAAGGGAATAGTTTTTTTAAATTAGAGAGTGTATTTTCTTTTCTTTTCTTCGAATCAAAAAAATCTGAATTTTTTTTTATTAATTCACCAGCATTAATCATTATGCCAATATTTAAATTATTTGGAATATTAAGCGTATTAATTAATTTATCTTCCGTATAGGCAGTTAATCCTAGAAGTTTTTTTTTTTTAAATAATCTAAAACCTAACTCTATGTAGCAAATATTAGTTTTACTTATTTGATGAATGTAGTCCTGTATAAGTTTTTTTGAAAAATTCCAGTCATTATAATATCCACCATCTCTTAATGTGCAGTCTATAATTTTTATTTTTCTAAAACTAATCAATATGATTTTCTTTTTTAAAACAACTCTAAGTAGATTTTCTTTTAAGAGCTGTTTTTGTTTCTTCTACGCTTGAAGTAAAAATTTTATTTAATTTACTCTTATCCAAAGATTTTTTGAGCAGATCTTCTACTGCTTGAATAGAAATTCTAACCGAAGCATTTTTGATATCTTTTAAGGCTTGATCTTTCATCTGTTTAATTCGGTCTTCAGTATTTTTCTTTCTATTCTCTATTTGTATATAAAAATCTTCATTAGTTTTTAAAACATTTCTATCAGCATCTTCCGTGGCTGCATCAATCATCTGTTTAATTTCATTTTTAGCATTTCCAATTTTCCTTTCATATTCACTTAGAATATCTTTAGACTCTTCTTTAAGAGCCTCAGCATTACCAATCTCATGTTTGATTGAATTAATGTTTTCATTCAAAATGAAAATTACTTTTTGAGGTATTTTAAAATAAATAAGTACGCCCAAAAATATAATGAAAGAAATAGCCACCCAAAAAGTGGCGTCAATAATCATATATATTTACCTAAGTTTTTTTTTGTCGCTTCAAGTACAGCTGCATTAACACTGCTTTGATTCATTGGTTCCCCTGATATTTGCTCCATGACTTTTGAGGCCATTTCTTCAGAAATTGTGGAAATACTTTTTAAAGATTCTTTTTTTAAATTTTCTATCTCTTTTTCTGCAGTCTTAATTTCATTTTCAATTTCTTTTTCAAATTCTTTTTTTTTACTTTGTATTTGTGTATTCAATTCATTTTTACTTTCAAAAAAAATTTTTTGCACTTCTTTTTTTGCATTTTCTATGGACAACTCATACTCTTTACTTTTTTGTTCTGCTAAATTTTTTAATTTTTGTGCTTCATCTAAATCATCCTTGATTTTATTTTCTCTGCTATCAATATTATCTTTAACTTTTGGGATAAATAAATTTGATAAAGCTAAATATAAAGCGGTAAAAATTAAAACTAACCAAAATGCTTGAGATGCCCAGTAAGTCGGATCAAGCTGAGGCATACCAGCCTCAGCTGCTAACAAGTAAGACTTACTTGTTACTACAATTCCGATGCCCAAAAGTAATATTCTCATTCTATTTAAAATTATTACTAAAACGCAAATAATATAATTAACGCTATAACCAATCCAAACAGACCAGTTGCTTCAGCTAAAGCAAATCCTAAAAGTAAATTAGGAAATTGTTTTTGAGCAGCTGAAGGGTTTCTCATAGCACCTGATAAATAATTACCAAATATTATTCCGATACCAACTCCTGCTCCTGCTAGTGCGATTGCAGCGAGACCCGCTCCAATCATTTTTGCTGCTTCTAACTCCATTGTGTTCCTCCTTTTTATTGTTAATGATGTAAATTTAATGCATCGTTTAAATAGATGCAGGTTAATATTGCAAAAACGTAAGCTTGTAAAAATGCAACTAATATTTCCAAGCCCGTTAATGCCACTGAAAAGCCAAGCGGTAACCAACCGCCCAACATTCCTAAACTAACAACAAATCCTCCAAAAACTTTTAACATAGTATGACCAGCCATCATATTAGCAAATAAACGAACTGAAAGACTAACCGGTCTACTCAAGTAAGAAATTATTTCGATCACAGTGATCAGTGGAAGCAGAACCATTGGTACTCCGCTTGGAACAAAAAGTTTTAAATATCCAAAGCCATGCTTCATAAAACCTATAATTGTTACAGCAATAAAAATGAATATAGCCATTATTAAGGTAACAATAATGTGACTTGTTACTGTAAAAGAATAAGGCAACATACCGAGCATGTTACAGAAAAGCACAAACATGAATAAACTAAAAATGAATGGAAAATAAGGTTTTGCTTTAGTTCCTGCTGTATCACTAATCATTTTAGCTATAAAATTATAAATCATTTCAGAAATCAACTGTAGTTTATCGGGGATAATCTTTTTTTCTCTCGTTCCTAAAAAAAGAACACCACAAACTGCAAGAGCACTCAGAAGCATAAACAAACTTGCGTTAGTAAAGGACAGGTCAAAGCCTGCTATTTTAATTTCTGGTCCAATTCTAAAAACTGTGAATTGGTGCATTGGATTTGTTGCCATAAATTTTATTTATTAATCTTTCTCTTGCATTTTTTTTGCAGTCTTTATTACATTTAAAATTCCAGCTGCAGAACCAAGAAAAAAGAAAACAATTATTAACCAAGGCTTAGTACCAAACCAAGTATCTAAAATAAACCCAATTATTGTCCCAACTAGTACAGCAGACACAAGTTCTGTACCTAATTTGAAAGCACTCCCCATAAATGAGGCATTTTGATTGTTATTTTGAATTTTTGAGTAATTTTTAAGCTTTTCTTTTGCAATTTTAAGGCGAGTTTTAAAGTCATCATCTGCCATTTTAGATTAGGCCACTAATTCTTCGGCTTTTTCTAAATCTACAGCCACTAGTTGACTTACTCCTTTTTCTGGCATTGTTACCCCGTACAATCTATGCATTCTTGACATTGTTAAAGCATGGTGGGTAATAATAATAAACTTAGTTTGTGTTATTTTAGTTAACTCATCTAGCAGCGCACAAAACCTTGTTACGTTTGCATCGTCTAAGGGTGCATCGACTTCGTCCAAAACACAAATTGGAGAAGGGTTAACCAAAAATACGGCAAATATAAGAGACAGCGCAGTAAGTGCTTGCTCTCCACCTGAAAGCAACGTTATCGATTGCAATCTCTTTCCCGGAGGAGAAACTAACATTTCTAAACCTGCCTCTAATGGATCGTCCGAGTCAACAAGCTCTAGTTTGGCACTACCTCCATTAAACAATTTTGTATAAACTTCATTAAATTTTCTATTTACTTTTGTGTAAGCATCTAGAAGTTTTTCTCTACCTTTTTGATTAAGCTCATCAATTGAGGCTTTAAGCTTAACAATTGCTGAATAAAGATCAGCTCGATCATCTTCCATTTTTTTTATTTCATCTTGATATTTTTTTGTTTCTTCATCAGCTCTTAAATTTACTGAACCCAAGGCTTCTCTTTGTTTTTTTATTTTTTCAAGTAATGACTCTTGTTTTTCTAGACTTGGATAAGTTTCAGCCTTTAGACTATTTAAATTTGAAATAGATAAAAGGTTATTTTCGTTATCTAACTGAAGATCATTTTTGGCAGAATAAACTAAATCTTTTTTTCTTTTTTCAATTCCTTCTATTGTTGCCTCACTTCGTGCTTTATTTTCTCGCAACATACTAAATTTTTCTTGAATTTCTTTTAAATTTTGATTGATTAAATTATATTTTTCTTCTGCTTTAGCTAACTCCTCATCAAGTTCTTCACTTCTTTTTTTAGTATTTTCTACATTTTGAATATTTTGACCTTTATTTGTTGCAATTTTTTCGGGATTTTTTTGATTCTCATTAATTTCAAGTTTAATTTTATTTTTTCTTTCATTTAATTCTTTAATCATTTTATCAGAATTAATTTTTAAGTTTTTCCAGTTTTCAAGTTCTATGTCTATATTTTTAATTCTTTCTCTTCTTTTAATAGAGTCACTTTTAATTGACTCATGCTTTCCGTAAGTTGATGCATATTGTTCCTGCGAAGAAGTAATTTGGTTGACAATTTCTTTTAACTTTTCAAAAATTTCTTTAGTTAATTTTTTATCAGAATCAATGTAGGTTTCTATTTCATTGATAGTCCGATCTAACTGCAGCCGCAGCTCTTGCAGACTCGCTTTAGATTGGTTTAATTCTGATTGAGACTTTATTTCAGTTTGAGATAACTCTTTTTCAGTTTTTAATAGCTCATCTTTTTCTTCAAGAATTCTTTTTTCATTTAATGAAGCATCTAAAGATATACTCTTTTCTCTTTGCAGGTCTGAGTCTAAAGTTTCCAATGAGTTTTGTAGTTTAATTTGCAAGCTTTTGATTCTAGATTCTTCCTCGTCTAAGTTGGTCATCTCAAGATTAAGTTTTTGAAGTCTAGAAAGATTTTCCACTCTTCTATCCCTCAAAGGAGCAAGCCTTTTGTTTTCTTCTTCTAGCAATTGGTTGTTGTGACTTAAATCTATTTTAACTGCGCTTAACTCATTGTCTTGTTCATTCAACTTCTCAGTTATTTCAGATTTATCTTTTTCTATTGCTGTTAATTTTAGATAGTAAAGGCCAGCTTCAATGCTTTTAATTTCTCTTGAAATTTCTTTGTATCGAGTTGCTTCCTCTGCTTGTTTTTTTAGATTATCCAGTTGTTTTTCTTGTTGTCTTTTAAGTTCATCAGCCCTTTTTAAATTATTTTCTGCAGCTGCCAATCTAGCTTCTGCTTCCTCTCTTCTAGCGTGGATTCCAGAGATACCAGCCGCCTCTTCTAGTATTGATCTTCGTTCTGCTGGTTTTGAAGTTACAAGTGATCCAATCCTGCCTTGGCTAATTAAAGAAGGAGAGTGGGCTCCAGTAGATAGATCTGCAAAAAAAGTTTGTGCATCCCTTGCCCTTACTTCTTTTTGATTAATAAAATATTTTGAACCTTTGTCCACTTGAATTCTTCTCGTGACCGTTATTTCATCTAGTTCATTGAACTGCATAGAACCATCTTTGTCAGCATTTTCAATCTGTATAGAAACTTCCGCTATATTTTTAGAGGGTCGATTTGATGTTCCAGAAAAAATAACATCTTCCATCCCAGATCCCCTCATACTTTTTGCAGAAGTCTCACCCATACACCACCTTAACGCTTCTACAATATTAGATTTTCCACATCCATTAGGGCCAACTATTCCCGTCAAACCATTCTCAATATAAAAATGAGTTTTATCAAAAAAAGATTTAAACCCGGTAATTTCTAGTTTTTTAAATTTCATTATAAAATTTTTTCAATAGATTTTTTAAAAGATTGGTAGTCTCTTTTTCCTTCATATTTTTTTTCATTTATATAGATAGTAGGAGTCGAACTAATTTTATAATTTTTTTGTGCTTCAATCCTTTCGTTTAAAATTTTTTCTTCCAAATTTTTATCATCTAGACATTTATTCATTGATTCCTCCGTCAAAGAAAATTTTTTACCAATGCTTTTGATTGAGTCATTAATTGTATTAATATCAGATCCAGCTGCCCATTTATTTTGTTTTTGATAAATTTCTGTTAAGAATTTAAAATTTGTTTTAGAATTTCCATCACACTGTAAAATTTTTTCTGCATTTAAAGCAGCTAAGTCTAATGGAAAACTTACATGTTCAAACTTCACTTTTCCAAGACTTATATATTCTTTTTCTAGCTCTTCATAAATTTTATCATGAAAATCAGCACAATGAGGGCAGGTAAGGGAGGAAAAAACTTTTATGTTTACCATCCGGTTAGAGCTGCTCTTGCTTTTTGAAGATGAGTCACAATTTAAAAATAGAAATACAATGGATAGTAAAAAAATATTTTTAATTATTTTTAGCATTATAAGCCTCTATTAGTTTACTTAATGTTTTTTTAAGCTCTTCATTTTTAATATTTTCTAACTTATTATAATAATTCAATTTACCTTCGTTTATTGGCAAATTTTTTTTCAAAGATTTTTTTTCTTGAACAACTTTAAGCTTAACTTCTTTTATACATTTAAAGCCAAAAAAACTGTTAATTTTATCCATAATTTCTCGTTTGCTATATTCTACTGTGAGTTCATTTCCATGAATGACATTTAAAACTAGAGTTCCATTACTCATTTCTTTACCCATTTTTACAGTACTTGGATAACATGCATTTGACAGGTCTTTACCGACCATTTTGGCCCAATTGTCCACAATATTAGAAAAATTATAACTACCTTTTTTTAATAGTTTTTTTAGGCCGCGTGGCAACGATTTCGAAAAAGGTCTTAAACCTTGAATGAAAGTGTTGCTTTTATTACTATCTTTTTTATTATGCATTTACCTCATAATTTATCAAAAAAAATTCTAGCTTGGTACGATAATAACAGAAGAGACCTACCTTGGCGTGTTAGTAAAAAATCAACAAAAAAGCTTTATTACAGACTTTTAAGTGAGTTTATGTTGCAACAAACACAAGTTAAAATAGTCCTTCCATATTTTAAAAAATTTTTACTTCATTTTCCAACTTTAGAGTCTCTATCAAGATCTAATGAAAAAAAAGTTTTAAAATTATGGGAAGGTCTTGGATATTATAGAAGAGCAAGAAATCTTTTAGCAACCGCTAAGATATTAGTTAAAAATTATAATTCTAAACTACCAAATAAAATGAATGATATTAAAAAATTACCAGGAATAGGCAATTATACAGCGAATGCTCTACTTGCTTTCGTATATGATCGGCCAACAATTGCTATTGACGGTAATGTTAAAAGAATCTTTTCAAGAATACTTAATAGAAGTGTAGATTCAATTGATTTAATTAAAATTATAGAAAGTAATAAAAAATCTTTGTTTCAAACAAATAGACATTCAGATTTTGTAGAGGCCTTAATGGAGTTTGGAGCGTTAATTTGCAAACCAAAAGAACCAGAGTGTTCTAAATGTAACTCTAAAAATACATGTAGATACTTTATGTCTGATAAAAAAT